>Ga0325403_1004530_pt1 | contig 12934 bp, 6 predicted proteins | sample PopdelMetagenome_19_FD_205665 | JGI IMG/M metagenome (GOLD analysis project Ga0325403, IMG submission 205665) | Populus deltoides microbial communities from Bellville, Georgia, United States - Xylem-PdKOR-R4 | ecosystem: Host-associated > Plants > Phyllosphere > Stem > Wood/Secondary xylem...
GAATGCAAAAGCTTTATGCGCTGGAAAAGAGACAAAAGTAGTTAAAGAATATGTATTTTAAACAACTCCAAGCAGTATATGAACAAAAGTTCTTGGAATGCTTGACTTGAGAATTCATTAAAAAATACTTTTCAACTGTGATGTGCGGGGCCCCACCCCTGCTCATGACAGGAAGGTGCCTCTGCTGCCCAATGCGCGTTCGATATCCCTTTCATTTCTCTTTTCACTTTTTTCTCCACCGAAACTCCATCTTCTTTACAGTGTAAGAAAAAGATCCGTCAGAAAATCCAGGAAACTTACCGGTACGAGTTCTTGACCTAAGGAAACCGGAAACAATTCGAAGTCATTGGAATAAAAAGAAAAGAAAAGGGCTTTCGAAGTTGGTTACTAAGATACTAGAAGAAGAAAAAATATTGGGTTTGCACTTAGTGTTCAAGTTATGGTGGCTACATTATCGAAGAGGTTGGATTCAGTTTTGCTATACAAGCACTACTATATTAAACATTATTGATTAAGATTAATAATAACAACATTATTATTATTATTATTATTATTATTATTATTATTATTATTATTAATTAAGATTAAATTTAATAAAGAAATAAAAGACCATGATGTTTTACTATAGATAGATCGAAGCCTAGATCATATATTTTTGTTTCAAAAAATTGATTTCAATTTAAGACCAATTAAATTGGATTATAATAGATTTTGAAGTTAGAAGGAGGTGGAAATGATGAAAAAAGGTGTTTGGATGCCACATGGCCCTTGATTTTCTGACTATCGAAGAAACCATAGCACAACATGTTCTTGCAATACTATGCGAGCACTGTTAACTTTTGTTTAGGTTGAAGAAATATTTTTTTATTGTTAATAGAAAAATAAATGTTAGAATATAATATTGATGTAAAGTAAAGACTAAATCAAGATAAATATAATTTAAAATATTTAATCTCTTGTAACCAAGAAATTAACTTTCATCATTCATGCACTTTTGACTAAATTTACGAGAATAGCTCATCTTCTATGAGCATTAACTAGATATGATATTTTTAACTTTAATTTTTCTATATCTTTTATGTGTATAAAACTCCTTCAAAAACTTATCATATTTCATCAAATATTAATATAAATGTAGGAGATATTTCATTAAACATTATAAGGGTCTCTTAAAAAAAAAAACTTATGAGTTATAAATACACAATGAGATTTTTAGAATGGAGGTTCACAATTTTTTTTTTATTGGATATATAATTTCAAAGCATCTCTTTCTAAAATATTATTTTATTTTTCTCTTTAAAAATAATATTTATTTAAGAATCAAATTTCATTATAAATCATGTTAAAAAAATAGCTGATTCAGCAAGCAAGCTATAAGGGGTCTATATTTGCTTTCATTAACTAAAATAGGAAGAGCAACACAATCCATATATACATAGTGTGTTCATCCAAATCAGTTGGAAATTGATGATCCAAAAAACAGGAAGCATTACAAACAACGCCCTGCATGCCATAGAGATGAACAATTTTTTTTTTTCCAACCAGCTGTAAATCAAAGTGCACAAGCCTGACCAATAAGAAACTGGGAACCACACGCAATAGCTATACTGAACAAATAAATCAAACCGTGAAAAACATGAAACTGGAGACGGTCAACAAAAACCAAACAAGAGAAACTTAAAGTGCAAGCACTGCTGGAACCATCATCATCACCCCATCTTTCTTTTTTCTCTCTGTCCCCTTTTAGGAACCACAATTCTACACTTCTCTTCCCAGTCTATCCTCCCATCTCATCTCTCTTTTATCCCTGTTAAAAAGACCAAAACAGCCCTCAAACACAACCTTACTTTCCAACATACCAAAGACAAAACCTACAGTGTTTTACGAGTTCCAGTGATTTCACTGCATGTTTTAGCTTTTTGTTAATTAATATATTTTATGTGAAAAAATAATATAAATATTTAAAACAAGGCTATTTTTTAACTCAATTGTGATGTGCGTGGCCCCACCCCTGCTCTTGACAGGAAGGTGCCTCTGCTGCCCAATGCGCGTTCGATATCCCTTTCACTTCTTTCTCTACTTTTTCTCCACCGAAAGTCCATCTTCTTTACAGTGTAAGATCCGTAAGAAAATCATTGGAAACTTACCAATACGAGTTCTTGACCTAAAGGAACCGGAAAAAATTCGAAGTCATTGGAATAAAAAGAAAGTAAAGGGCTTTGGAAGTTGGTTACTAAGATACCAGAAGAAGAAAAAATATTGAGCCTGGCTGGATCTTGTGCCTCTTTAGCCAACACTTACCACACGGTTTGTTTCGTCTAGATTCGTGTAATACTTGTAGAAATTTGGTGTTTTCTGATTTATAAGTAGAATTGTACATGTTCCAGCTTGAAATTGCTATCTGGTAGATTTAATTGCCAAATTTCTTGATCTTACCTTCTGTTTCATGTTTGACCACAGGAGTAGGCATAACACAAATTAATTGAGTTTATTGGGGCATTTTTATAAAAATATCAATATTACAAAGAAATTTTTAGTATGATTAGAATACTTTTTTTGGATTCTATTTTAGAATAATAGAGGATAACTATATCAATTGTATTAACAAAAACTTAAAGCCCATTGGAAAAGTACAGTAAAAATATTTTGATTTACCATGGATTGGAAAAATAAATTTACTATTTTTTTCATTCTAAAAAAAAACTATTTATTAGGGATAATAGGGTCCTTTTATGGTTTATAGAATTGATAGGGGCAGTTATATATATATATAAAAAGGGAATGTGATTGGCGCATCTATAAAACACGTAAGCGAGTAAGAGTGTGTTTGGTATTGCGGTATTGTGTACAATTCTCGAAAAAGATAAAACTTGGCAATGGAATGATGATCAAGAAGTAGTCAAATGGATCAGCACTGATTTGATCCTTGAAGACGAAGTGGAAGTACCAACAGTACTTGCAGAAGGTCATGAGCCACAAAGTCTGGCACACAGATTCCCTGTATTCAATAGGAGAAACACACCAGAATCATCATCAACACCATCATCAGCATCCTCATTAGAAGGACGAAGAAGGATGAGAAATCTAGACGAGTTGTACGATGTCACTCAAGTCATGGAAGATACAACTCTATTTTGTTTCTTTGCAGATAATGACCCACTTAACTTCAACGAAGTTGTCACAGAAGAGAAGTGGATAGAAGCAATGGATGAAGAAATACATGCCATTGAGAAAAATGATACATGAAAGCTGACTAATCTACCAGAAAACAAGAAAGCAATAGGTGTCAAATGGGTCTATAAGACAAAGAAGAATGCAAAAGAAGAAGTGCAAAGATACAAAGCAAGATTAATGGCAAAAGGCTACCAACAGAGAGAAGGCATTGACTATGGAGAAGTATTTGCTCCAGTAGCCCGGCTAGAGACAATCAGACTGATGATCTCACTAGCTGCACAACATAGATGGAAGATCTATCAACTTGATGTGAAGTCAGCATTTCTGAATGGCTTCCTAGAAGAAGAGATCTATGTTGAACAACCACTTTGATACATTAAAGCTGAAAATGAAAGCAAAGTATACAAGTTGAAAAAAGCCCTCTACGGTTTGAAGCAAGCTCCGTGTGCTTGGAATACCAGAATTGACGGGTATTTTCAAGATAATGGATTTGAAAAATATCCATATGAACACGCAATATATGTGAAGAAAGAAGCAGATGGCAGCATATTATTTGCGTGCCTATATGTTGATGATTTGTTATTCACCGGTAATAACCCTACCATGTTTGAAGCCTTCAAGAAAAGCATAGTACAGGAGTTTGAGATGACAGACATTGGTCTAATGGCACATTTTCTTGGCTTAGAAGTAACGCAGAAAGAAGAAGGGATTTTTGTATCCCAAAGCGGTTACGCCAAAGATATTCTTGAAAGGTTCAAGATGGAAAGCAGCAATCCGGTATCAACTCCAGTTGAGAATGGAGTGGAATTGAGGAAGAGTAAAGTTGGAAATGTTGATCCAACTTACTTTAAAAGCTTAGTAGGAAGCTTAAGGTACTTGACATGTACCAAATCGGATATACTCTACGAAGTTGGACTTGTCAGCAAATATATGGAGACACCAGACCAATCTCACTTGAATGCAGCCAAAAGAATTATTCACTACATCAAAGGAACAATAAATGAAGGTATGTTTTATACCTCAAGTAAAAACTTCAATCTTGTTGGTTACTCGGATAGTGATTGGGGTAGAGATCTGGATGAAAGGAAAAGCACAACGGGATTTGTCTTTTTCATGGGAGATACATCTTTCACATGGTCATCCAAGAAGCAATCGATAGTAACGTTATCAAGCTGTGAAGCTGAGTATGTTGCTGCCAACTCAGTTGTATGCCATTTAATATGGTTAAGGAATATGCTGAAACATTTGGGATTTCCTCAAGAAAATCCTACAGAGATTTATATTGATAATCGATCAGCGATTGCATTAGCAAAGAACCCGGTGTATCATGAAAAAAGTAAACACATTGATACACGTCATCACTTCATCCGAGAACATGTGAAGAACAAAAAGTTGAATTGATATCCTGCAACACAAATGATCAAGTTGCAGATATCTTTACAAAGCCTTTGAAGGGAGAAATATTTATCAGATTGAAGTTCATGCTTGGCATGACATCCCTCGATTGAATTTAAAGAGGGGATTTATTGCATTAAACTCAATCTAGAAGGTCAAGGAAGGCAACCACCACTTGCAGCCACCAGCTGTCACCGCCCAGCCACCATTTGCAGCCACCAGCCGCCTTCACACTTGAAGTGTGATTTTTTCTTACTTTCAATTGTGTATAAATAGGCAGCTAAGTTTATGTTATTATGTGTGGAGAGATTAAAGAGAAACACTAGAGAGAAAGAGAGAAAGAGAGGGTGTGTATTAAAAGCTTTTGTTTAGTTTGTAAGCTTATTGTTGCTGAAATAAAACAGTGTGTTTTATTCCCTTTGAGTGTTTCAAAGCCACAACCAGTGGTTTCTCCCACCAATAGTTTTCAGGCTTATACAACCATTCAAATATACCGTTTGAACTTTAGATGGAACCCGAGGTAATGATTCAAGCATCGTGCAATCCTCCAAGACAAGCATTTCCAGTTCAGAAAGCCTATTTATGCTTTGAGGCAGGCTAACAAAGTTATTCTGGCTCAGATCTAAAGACCTTAATGAAGATAACCAGCCAATATCTTCTGGAAGTGCCCCTTCTCTTAGATTGCAAGCACGTAAACCCAGTACTTCTAAAGAACACAGACCAGACAAAGAAGGCAACATAGCTATTCTTTTGCATCCATCCAAAGATAATACTTCAAGATTCTTTAAGAGAAAAACGAATGTTGGCAGTTGTCTTATTGAAGTTCCACTTACATCAAACTCCTCCAAACTTTCAACTTTCCCCAAATTCTCTAGTATATATTTAAGTTCAGAGCAACCAGACAGATCAAGTTTTTTAAGGGATTTCAAAAAACCTATGCTACTTGGAATGCTTTCAAGGTTCTTGCAGTTGTTCATGCTCAATAGAACTAAGCCAATCAAATGACGAATCGATGAAGATAGTTCTGTAATACCAGTCTCATCCAAACGAAGCACCATCAATTCATTCATGTTTCCTACTATATCTGGAAACTTCTCAAGTTTTGAGCAACCATCAAGAGTGCAAATTTTAAGTGATTCCATTTCTAGATTGTTTGGGAGAATCCTAATACTTTTGCAGTTCACAAGATTCATATATTAAAGCTTCTTATGATGTGCAAGTGATGGATGGACCTCAGACAAACTTGTACAACCTTCAAGAATCAGACTCTCGAGATTTGGAATTCCAGTAAGATCTGGAGTCTTGGACATGTTTAGTGAGTTGCTGAGATTGATGATTTTCAAATTAATTGCACTCTGCAATTAGGCAGGGGAGAAGAAATATGGATGCTTCTATCATACATATATAGGAAAACGATAAAAAGAAATAAAAAGGCCCTTAAATTAGTTGATCTCACCTTATACCCATACCATAATTGATCAATACTACTGTTAGCCATGTGATCAAGTTCAACTAGCTCATCCACCTGCAAACCAGCTGGCAATGATTTTGAAGGGTAAGAATTCCATTCAAGAAATCGTAACTTATTGGAAAGATCTTCAGGTCCTTCAGAAAGCTGCACGTTGTCGATTTTGAGCAATCTCAGTTTGGTCATTTTAGAGAAGGCTTTCATGTTCCATAGTGCCTCTTTTATTCCAGGCATGTCCAAGAATATGGCTTTTATTGTTTCTTTTCCCTGTCAAATATTAACAACTAAGAAACTCTAAAATTCCACCATGATGGGATTGAGAAAAAAAAATTAAGCAGTGAAAAATCCTAGTTGATTCAAATAAATGGACAACTGCAAAAAAAAAAAAAAAATTGCTTGGTCGATGAACATCTCCGACCCTTAAACAATGGTGCTTCTCTTAAGAGAGAAGCTAATTTTGGAGTGTAAATTGTATTGAAGACTAATGAATAGTGTTCAGAAGCTATCCTTGGTTCCATTCCAGCAGATGTGGTATTTGCAAGGATCATTCCTTCCTTAAGATCAAAATCTTTTAGTTAAGCAACTTTGAGTTATTGCTTGTTGCTTGTCCTCCAACTTTACCGGCAAGAACTTTGGCGTTGCCTGTCAAATAAATCAATAAACAAAAGTGATATTTTAATTAGCAAATCGATCGGTAATTCAATGTTCATCTAAACAATGATTCCCAAAAATAGGTTAAAGAGGAAAAAAACTAATGGAACTAACAGTATAAAGGATTCATTTACATATCTATAAAGTTGGCATCAACAATGTGGAAATCTATGGCATAACCAACTCATCTTTCATACTAAAGATCACTTATCTCTGCCTTCAATATTTTTAAGCAACAATTTCATAAGAACAAATTAAATCCTTCAGGATCTTGGGTTTCCCTTTGCTAGTTTCTATTTACGATATTGTTTGCTTTCACAACCATGTATAAAAATCTTAAACCCTTGCTTTGATAACCATGCTTATTATAATGTTCTATTCTTTAAATTTGTTAAAAACAATAGGAGTGCACCAAAAGCAAACCAACAGGAGCTCATAAAACCTACAAATTAAGGTTGATAAAGATTAGCATGAGCATAAGCAAAAACTAAGCTGCCATTTTTATAAATGCAATGACATGGTCACAACTAATCATCAAGTCTCACTACGCGTGAACATATTCATACGCAAAGCAAAAAATCCATTAATGCAATCCCAGCAAGTGCAAAAAACTATAGCAGCTGGGAAGTTGCACCGGAGCCTATTTGTTAGTGAATAACCCCTATCTTTTTTTTACTAGAAAAAATAATGTTTGATCTCACTCGCTTTGAAGTTGCAAGTTAGGTTATCATGTATTGAAGTGGTTGAGTTTTAGAGGTGAGTGTGATAGGTAATGATATATCATGTATTTTGTTTCGAAACTTTAATTTCAATTTAAAACTATTTAAATTAAATGGATTAGAGTTGATTTTGAAGTTAAAGATGGGTCTATAGAAACTATTAGGACGGATTTGAGGTTTTTATGCTGAAAATGATTGAAAATGGCATTTTGGATACCTATGGATGGTGGCCCTCGATCATTGTCAAATTTTTTGTTCCCTTTGTAATCGTTGATGTTTTTTTAATTATATTATTAAATTAACCAATATTAGTTAATCACCAAAGTCTTATATTTTTTTTAAATTAGTCTCAACATTATTTTTTTATGTTAAAAAAAACAGACATAGTGTGAACATTATTTTTTAATGTTAAAAAAATCACCCGGTAGATAGCAATCCGCGAGCCACCTAATACTAATACATCATTACCTAACATCCACTGGATTTATTTTATTGAATATATATATATATAGACACACACATCAATCATGGGTTCCCACTAAGAAATTTTCTAGCTATCGAAGCGTCGCTTAGAAAACATAGGAGGAATCATACCCACAGTATAGCTCGGGTGCATTGGCTAATTGATCAAGAAAGGGTTCTACGAATCTACTTGACTACAAAATTAACCCTTCTCCAGATCAAACTCATTTTTTTGGATAACAAAAAGATTGCTGTTACCTGAAAAACATGAAGTCGAATGAAGGTTTACAAGTCGAAGACAGCGATCAAACACTCATAAATGCAATGAATCAGCTTCTTTTGGACTTCCCGCAGATGCACCTGTTTTCCACCACACTTATTTTGGGACCCATTATATCAGAGAATGTCTTCAACAAAGCATATTCTCCTTCTTTCTTTGTTTTTTTTTTTTAAAATCTTTTGATATGCATATCAATTCAACATTACATAAGGCTTTTATGAATAAAAAGCCATAAACAAATGTGCAGCAGACACAACAAGAAACTATCATTTTAGCTATTATTTTTAATTTAAATAGCTAAAATACATTTTCTTCTACTAAAATACTATTTTTACATATATACATACAAAAGCCAACGTCTCTTTATCTTTGGTTGGCTTTTGTTTTTCTCTTTAAAGACACAACAAGAAGAAGAAAAGAAGCTTGCAAACCTAAAAATTTTAACATTATTATATAAAACTGAAAACTGAAAATATTAATATAAATAAATTTTGATTTTAAAAGTTTAAAATTTAAACTTTAAATTATATCTTTAAACTTTCATATTACTTCATTAATTTTATAAATTACTCATATTAATTATATAATAAATAACATGATCATATTATATAAAAAATAATTAAACTAGTTATATAATTATATTAAAACTAGTTTAATATAAAATATAATAAAATATAATTAGCTTTTCTAAATGGCTTTTTATCATTGGAATGCACATAAATAAATAAAACTATACTTATATTATTTAAAAAACCATTTTATCAATTTAATTTTCAACTTTTAAAAATAGCATGTTTTATTGGAGTTGCTCAATGTGCAGAATTATACAAGGGAGAGGAAGGCAACAAAGGGAAAGAGACAAAAGAACAAAAATATTTATTTTAAACATATCAATCAACCCCTGCTCTTGACAGGAAGGTGCCTCTGCCGCCCAGTGCAACTCAAATTTCGATATCCCTTTCATTTCTCTTTTTGCTTTTTCTCCACCGAAACTCCATCTTCTTTACGGTGTAAGAAAAAGATCCGTAAGAAAATCCAGGAAACTTACCAGTACGAGTTCTTGACCTAAAGTAACCGGAAAAAATTCTTAGTCATTGGAATAAAAAGAAAGAAAAGGGCTTTGGAAGTTGGTTACTAAGATACCAGAAGAAGAAAAAATATTGGGCTTGGCTGGATCTTGTGCCTCTTTAGCCAACACTTACCACACGGTTTGTTTCGTCTAGATTCGTGAAATACTCGTAAAAATTTGGTACTTTCTGATTTATAAGTAGAATTGTACATGTTCCAGCTTGAAATTGCTAATTGGTAGATTTAATTGCCGAATTTCTTGATCTTACCTGCTGTTTCATGTTTGACCACAGGAGCCGGCCTTATACAAAATAGCGTGGAAAGCAATTGCTGAACCAAGCGAGCTAGTTGAGGCCAGAAGGGATCGGTACTAATTTATTGCTATAAGGATTTTCATGGCATCCAGCAGCGTGCAAGGAATAACCTCATCTTCATCTTCTTCTCCTCCACAATATATGTATGATGTGTTCCTTAGTTTTAGAGGCAAAGACACCCGGAACAACTTTACTAGTCATCTATATTCTAATCTGAAACAGAGAGGCATCGATGTATACATGGATGATAGGGAGCTCGAGAGAGGAAAGACCATCGAACCTGCTCTCTGGAAGGCCATCGAAGAATCAAGGTTTTCTGTCATTATACTTTCAACAGATTACGCTTCTTCACCATGGTGCTTGGATGAACTTGTCAAGATTGTTCAGTGCATGAAAGAGATGGGGCACACTGTTCTGCCAGTTTTTTATGGTGTGGATCCCTCAGAGGTAACCGAGCGGAAACGGAAATATGAGAAAGCCTTCGTTGAGCATGAACAAAATTTCAAGGAAAACTTGGAGAAGGTCCGGAACTGGAAAGATTGTCTCTCTACGGTGGCCAATCTATCTGGCTGGGACGTCCGGAATAGGTAAATCATCTATCTACTCTTATTCTCAAATCTGCCCTGTATTGTTTCAATGATGAACAAGCATGATAGTAAATGTGTATTTTTTTCATATGCATGATTTTTTATTTTTATTTTTTTAAGATAATTTGATCTAATGTGATCAAGCATTTCTAATCTTTAAATAAAACTTCTTTCTATTCTTAGGTTTTTCTTTATATTTTGAAAATAAAATAAAATATTAAACAGAAAAAATAAAATGTATAAGAAAAAAACAAATCTAGCATGAACAAATAAAAAGTTAGCTTAAAAAATTAAAAATTGTGAAGAAATGACAGCAAATTCATCATAAGAAAAAAAAATAGACTAAAGTTTTTTAATATATTGGTTTTAGCTTTTCAAAATAAAATAAAAGGATTTTCCATCATGAATTAAAAAATTCCAACTATTTATAAATAAAAGAGACAAATTAATTTATAACATATATATTTTTTGTGAATATTTTTATTTAAAAAAAATTGGAATTAAAATTTGTTAGGTGTTTTTTAGGAAAGATAAAATTGATGTAAAATTAGCTTGTTCGGACAAAGGGATTTCTATTATTTAATAGATCAAATAATAAAATTTCAAACTAGTATAGGTGGGTAAAAATACTTTCCAAACTAGCATTGTTTCACCAGTTGTAGAGGTCTCACTTATGCAACTTGAGACAAGCAGGTCTTACATGTCAAAAAAATATCCCTTTCTTTTTTTATTGGCCCGTATATTCATTTGGTCCCTTGATATTTATATTTTGTTAACTTTAGTTCTATTATTACGATTATTTCATCCATTATTTTGCAAAAAAAAGAATATTAACTGAAGTTAATATTTATTTTGAAGGTGATTGCTAAAAAAGAGTTAAATTTTGCCTAAAATACTGTTATTTGTTTGCCCAACTTAAATAAAAATAAGTTTAATTAATGAAATGATCATTCTAATGAAATTAATATTAACATTATATAAAAATTGAGGGACCAAATAAGAGATTAAGTAGAGAAGAAAGAAAAAGAAATGGGTTGCCACAATAATCAAAGTTGAAGGGAGAAAAAAAAGAAAGAAAGAAAGAATGAGATGTTGGAGACATATTGAATCTCTGAAATTAAATGACACCTTTAGTATATCGAAAAGAGTTTGATGAGATGAATCCATAAAGGCCAAAGATAACCAAGTATGGAGTAGTATGTGAGGACATGCATGGTCTAAAGACAATGACATGCTCATTTACTAGCACATGTAGCACAAAAAAAAAATGATGTCTAGTGCGTGTGTTACAAGCAACAAACACAAAGAAATTTGAGTTCCTAGCATGTGTGCTATATGCATCAGACAAAAATTTTAGTTTTGTGATGCATATGTAATATTTGTGCGTCTCAAGCTGTGTGGATTGGATTTGCGCAACCACTTAAACTAAGTTGATCTGAGAAATGTTTTTTGGGCTATGCTAGTATGGGAAAAAACTTGAAAATTAATAAATTTAAAGTTGTTTTTTAAAAGTTTACTATGCAAGATAATTGAAATTTTTTAAAAAAATAATTATAAAAATAACTTAATGGTCGACAAAAAATATGATAGAACTCCATTTGCTTTTGGTCTGCTAAAATCAAACTTGATAAAGAGTTTTTGTTCTTGTATGCATGCTTCTTTAGTGGCTGTGTGATTCTATATGCAATAAGATAGCTATTGTACGGATCATTATTAGCATCAATACAATCCTAGTTCCTTTTTCAGTTTATTCTTTCCTTTTCCTCTGTTCTTGAAGCCATCTATTGTCAAAGCCCTATCTTTCTCAAAGATTGATGTATTAATTTCTGGCTAACGACCATACATTTTCGAGCTACAATATGCTAATGTTTATTTTTTCATTATCACTATCTGATTTGATTTGCACACAACATGATTAATGTTTTGCACCCTCCTATGCAGGAATGAAGCGGAATCAATTGAAATAATTGCTGAATATATATCGTACAAACTAAGCGTCACTATGCCAGTTAGCAAAAATTTAGTTGGAATAAATTCTCGTCTAGAGATATTAAAAGGTTATATAGGTGAAGAAGTTGGCGAAGCAATCTTCATAGGGATTTGTGGAATGGGTGGCATAGGTAAGACGACTGTTGCAAGGGTAGTGTATGATAGGTTTCGTTTGCAATTTGAAGGCAGCTGCTTCTTAGCAAATGTCAGAGAAGTTTTTGCTGAGAAAGATGGACCCCGCCGTTTACAGGAACAACTTCTTTCTGAAATCTTAATGAAACGAGCTAATATATGTGATTCTTTTAGAGGTATTGAAATGATAAAGAGGAAGTTACAACGTAAAAAGATTCTTGTTGTTCTTGATGATGTAGATGACCGTAAACAACTAGAATCCCTGGCTGAGGAGAGTAAATGGTTTGGTCCAGGGAGCAGAATTATCATAACAAGCAGAGATAGACAAGTGTTGACTAGAAATGGTGTTGCTAGAATTTATGAGGCCGAGAAATTGAATGATGATGATGCTCTTATGTTGTTTAGCCAGAAAGCTTTCAAAAATGACCAACCTGCCGAAGATTTCGTGGAACTATCCAAGCAAGTTGTGGGTTATGCTAATGGCCTTCCACTGGCTCTAGAAGTTATAGGTTCGTTTATGCATGGAAGAAGTATCCTTGAATGGGGAAGTGCGATTAATAGACTAAAGGAGATTCCTGACCGTGAAATTATTGATGTGCTTCGTATTAGTTTTGATGGCCTCCATGAATTAGAGAAGAAAATATTTTTAGACATTGCCTGTTTCCTGAAGGGGTTTAAAAAAGATCGAATAATAA
>Ga0325403_1004535_pt1 | contig 12930 bp, 5 predicted proteins | sample PopdelMetagenome_19_FD_205665 | JGI IMG/M metagenome (GOLD analysis project Ga0325403, IMG submission 205665) | Populus deltoides microbial communities from Bellville, Georgia, United States - Xylem-PdKOR-R4 | ecosystem: Host-associated > Plants > Phyllosphere > Stem > Wood/Secondary xylem...
TTTTTTTTTTTTTTTGCAATTTCTAATTGAGTTTTTGCTATTTCAAGGCTATAAATTGATTTATCAAGATTTATATAGTGTTTCTAAAGTGTTTTCATGTGAAAAATAGTTTAAAATAAGGTATTTTTGTCTGAAAATCAAAAACTCAACTTTCTAGTGAATTTCTGGCAACCTAAAATGGTTAGAGATAGGGCAGTTGGAAGACGCATTGTCAACAATTAGATGACGCATCATTTATTTTTTTTCCACAAAAAAGACAAATAATATGTCATTCGTTTTTAAAAAAATAAAATATATGTGTGTGTAAACAAGGTTAGGCGTGTGAGTCTGATTTTCCCGCCCAAACACATATGACCTTCTATTTGGGCCATGTGCTGGGGCTAACCCCTTTCAAGCCTAAGCACACATGACCTTCTTTTACTAGGTCATTTAATGGGCTTGATCCCTTTTTTTTTTTTTATTTTTATTTTTATTTGTTTTTTATAATAAAAAAAGTATAACATGATATTCTTTACCATTTAATTTTGATATAGTTTTTAAATAATATTGTAGGTTTTCATTAGAATGTTAATTTTTTTGAATTATTATGTACCTAATATGCAAAACTTTAGTAGTAATAATAAATTTCTCACGAATATTTTCTTCAAAACAAATTTTTAATTTTTAATTTTTTAATTAGATTTTTGACATGATTTTATCATATTTGTTATTTTTTTTTACAATCATAGTTAAATATAAAAATTAAAAATATTATTTAAATATATTTTTGAATAAATAAAAATATTTAATAAAAATATTATTTTAATACACTTTAAAAAATAACTATTAAAATAATATCAATCGAGCTCTTAATATGCAAAAGTTAATGGCCAAGATATACAACTATGATTGTAAAAAAAAAAAACAAACAAAAATGTATATGCAATAAAGTTAATGGTTGAGTATATTTTTATATAATAAAACTATTCTTCAATTGATCTTCAATTAAATTAATTTTTTCATTACCTTTTTATTTTTAAAATGTTATTACAAAGTAGACAGATAAAAAGTTTTTTCCATGAATTACGTGATTAATAAAAATGATTTGGCCTGATTTTTTTTTAAAATAAACTAAAAACTTAACATATAGATAAAATTAATTTAATAAAAAATATATAAAAAAATTTAAAAAATACTTTATTATATAATTACATATTCAGCTATTAACCAAAAGAAAAAAAATAGTGAAACCCAAAAAAATATTTTTATCCTAAATGGTACGGTACCTCAATTACTGTGCCCACCTACATTCTCCTTCCGTGGCGTTTTTAAATGCGTTGAGTATCGAACAAAGCAGCGTTTGACTTTGGCTATTGCGTGGCTGTCATCTACCTATCTGATAATATAAGCCGATTTTACGCCACGCGCACTGCTTAAAGCCTTGGCACTCGCCAATGAAATCTCATCGCTGTGTCCCACGTCAAACCATGACCCACACCTTTCACTTCTCTAAAGTCAACTCTCAAACCACTACAGTCAATAATCACCTTTGGATTCCAGCAGAAAGATGCCCTTTTGAAGGCGCGTGAATAACCATATCACGAGATACTTTCGAGTAATGTTAATCTTATCGATAAAAATCTCGAACAAGTAAATCTTACTGATAAATCTCATAAATATAAAAATATTATTTTTTCGAAAGAAGAAAACATTTAAGCTTTTTTTTTTTTTTCCCGTTTTTGTTTTGTTTTGCTACAGTTAAAACCCTGTTAGTTTTATAATTTAATGTTTTCTTTATTTCATGTCTCCTACAGTTAATATAATCTAAATTGTTATATGCAATTAAATGAACACTATGATTTAATTGATTGTAAGAAAATAATGATTTAATTACTTATTATTTTCAGCTATCTAATGAATTTAAATTATTATTATGTTGATATATAAATTATAGTTGATCATATTATATCTGAAATAAAAGATGATTAAAATGTAGTATTATATATATATTTAGTTTTTTTTAGTTTGTTTTTTTTATGTTTTAAAAATATTTTAAAAACAATTTAAGATTTTTTTATTTTAAATTCAATTTTTTAGTATTTTCAAATCGTATTAATATCAAAAATAAATTAAAAAAATAAAAATAATAATTTTAAAAAAAATTATTATCATATTATCAAACTAACTTTTTTTTTTTTTTTTGAGTAAAAGGCTCGGTGATAAAATACGTAAGTTCATAAATGTGTAGAGCAAGGGTGGCATGAACGTAGTAAATGGCTATTGCCATGAAAAGCCTGAAATGATTCAGGCATTCAATGACAAGATTGCAGATAAAGGCTAATTATTAAAAAAGAAAAAGAAAAAGAATGGAGATTCACGCATTTTTTTTTTTATTTTCTTAAACTCTTGGTATTTTCTTTTTTTTTTTATTTTTAATTAATATAGGTGTTCAGGTCAGGTTGGACGCATATTGACTAATCCCACAGACTCTGAAGTTAACGACCATGTAAGCCTCCAGTGGCTCTGAAGTTTGTAAAACTCGTATTAGTGGCCTCTAGAAAGTAAACATAGAGCTTGACCAGTTGAGTTATACTCCTCAGAATTTTTTTTTATTGTTTTTACACCTGTTGCACAACTGTGTTGTTTTTTACACTTGTCTTTCCTATACTCATTCTTCTTTCCCATTATTTTAGGAGAATTATTAATTAAATTCTAAAATATATGGGAATTTATTGTACAAAAACGCACTATGGATTCCCTAATAAAATACCATGAATTTACTCTTTAGAATTTTTTTTCTCATTTTTTTTTGGCATTATAAGATCAAATTGTAAATCAATTAGGTTTATAGGAAATGGTGAAATTAAAAAAATAGAGCATGGTGAAAAAGACAATGAAAATAGATAGTTTTTTTTTAACTTTAGAAAAATGTTCATTGTAGTCTTAATATTTTCCAAATTATATATACCGTGTCCCTCTAATTTTCAAAATTTCAAAACAATGTCACTTTTAATCCAAAACTTTATTTTCATTATTTTAAAGTTCTTAATTTAAGAGGAGAGAGAGAAATCACAAAATTTCAGTTGTAGAAAAGAAAATAAATGTTGACATCGATTCACGCCATCAAAATTATCTATCTTAATGCCAACAGTTTTTATTTGGTAAGAGGATTTCCATTTAAGTTTTTTTCACATTCAAATTGCCTAAAAAACCAAAGCCCGGGAAGAATTTTGATTTCAAGTTGATATGGGGTTTTTGTGCGGCTTTTTTTAGGTCTTTTTAAACCATTGATGGGTTTATCAATGAGTTTATAGTGTTTTGGGTAAAAAATAGTTTGAAAATAGAATTTCTAGGTCACAAAACTATTAGCCGTGATTTTTCAGCTACTAAATCTAAAGTAAAATAGATGATATGTCGTCTGACTTTTTTTTTCAAAAATATTTAGGGCAAACGACATTAACAATGAATAAAATAAGCGCTTGCACGTGGGCCCTTTTTAATTGGGCAGGCAAGCTAGCTTTGCTTGCCAAGTTTAACAACACCTGACCTCTTTTTTCATCTAATTTTATTTTTTTAATTGATATCCTTTTTAATATGCTATTTTTTTTGTTTTTCTTTAATTTTGATTTTTTTAATATGTATTTGTTTTTAATTTTTTAAATTTATATTTAAATTAATACACATTCTCTCTGATTTTTTATTTTGTTTATTTAGCCTTTTAAATAACAACTTGTTTTCATTAATTATTTCTTATGTATTTAATTTTTAAAGAGATTATTCTAATTCATCTATATTTTTTTTACTTTATATATATATATATATATATGGATAATATTTTTAATATATGTAACCTTGCATAATATTTTTTTCCTTTTATTTTATTCAATAAATTTCATGTGTGTGTCTATTTTTATTATCATTTAATTAAATACAAGCTTGATTTTGAAAAAACAAAGTCATTAAACACAATCGGATAAATGACATGTATTACGAGATCAAATGTTTTGATATACATCCGTCTCTTGATTTTTCCACTTAAATCTTTATTTATTTTTAATGATTTCTTTTAATTTATTAACACAAGTGGTTCACGATTTATTTAATTAGATGCATGCATAAACTTTTCTATTTACACTTTAAATTTTTTTATGTAAAAAAAAAAAACACATAAAAAAAGATTGCATATTAAAAATTCTATTTTTTTATCGAATATTTTTTTTCTCACTCACTACAAAGCGTGGGTCACATAGCTAGGTAGTATTTAATGTATTTTCCCCTCATTTTTCTATTTCTTCTCTTTTCACGATAGCCATATTCCCTTTGTTTGTATCTTAAAATAGACTAGAATTTTTCTTTCATCTGATTTGATGCACTTATGGTTCTCTCTCCAAATCAATAATAAAAAACGCACATAAAAAAATATCATTTGAATTCAATTTTAATCCATAGATTCATAATCCAAGGCAAACCAATGATATCATCAATGGCTATTATTGAATCGCAACAAACTCATTGTTAAACATAAAACAAAGCTATATTTATTCTAACTTTCATATTATCTTTTGTTTTTTATTTGATGTCCATTACCGTGTTAAAAATATTTCAAATACATTTTTCTTAATTAGCATGACACCTAAATTTTGACAGAGAACATTAGTCTTCCAATAAGAAAATTCATATAAAATACTTTACTTTACTTAATTATAGATCACACCAAAATTAGGAAACTTTTACTTCCTAGGTTGAAAATTCAATACAATATCCTCATATTATGATACTACTTTATACAATTCAGTACCCGATAATATATATAGGAGGTGCAACATCCTTTTTGAATTTATCATTTAAGAAGTCTTTTCTATTTTTTTCTGTAATGATGATGACTTAGCAAGAACCTCCAGTGATAATAATAAAAAAAACTTTACTACAATTCATCAACAAAAAAGCCTTATTGTTTTTTCATAAATAAGGACAAGCTAATTTTCCAAGTGTGTTCTATCTCGAAACCATAACATACATATGAGAATAATTTATAGTCCACATCAAAGTTGTTTTTATTTGATAATTTTGTTTCCTTGTGACATTATATGTGAAGTCTTGAATGACCGTAATTGTTTCAAATCATCAATCAATGGTTAAAGAAAAATATTTATATTCCTACCTAGATTTTAAAGACCAGGTATGACTGTAGATATGACCGACCAATAAGAACAATATGCAGCAAATGACCTAAATGAATTGAGACCATTTGTATACAAAACAAGATGCATATGTTTTATGGTTCCATTGAAAAAAAAGGGCACCCTATTAAGCCGTTTCCAAGATTCACCATTGAAATGGTGCACCATAACTCCATCCTTTGCATCAAGTAAATGATGTCATGTCACGTGCTCAGATATTTTCAGAGACATAAATAACCTTTGTAGCCTAGAAATAATTGGGAAATATCTCAGTTTTTTTGTACACGGCAAGTGTCCTTCATCTACCCATATTGTGTTTATATTGAGCATGCTCACATGTTTTACACTCAGTTAAGTTTACTTCTTCACTGTAGTTCAACATGCAAAAATTTAAACATATATCAACGTTTGGATATCATAGGCCAAAGGGTTTCATAATGAATGTTACAACATAAAAATTATCTTTCAGTCTATTTTTTCCAGGCAAAATGCTTTTTTTGCCTCATTCATACCATAATCAAACATGATGATAAACACTTATGCAATGCCCGGTAATTTATTGTTACTTTTGCACCCATTCTATAATGGTTTATCAAAATCTTTTAAAAGTTAAAAAAACCTAGTTGCATCTATATTTAATTCTTCATCAACACATGAACTTTCACTTTAATAACTAAGATTTATTCTCATTGCATCCATCACTATACTCTTATAATGATTACTATAATAATTTATAACATTATGTATGTTGCTAGAACTAGATATTGAGCCATCAATCTTTTTTTAACATGGTCTCCTATGGAACAAAAGGTTCTCTGTGTGCAAATCAACATAAATATTTCTCAACGAACCCTTTTTTAGAAGATGCATAATCATAATATCTGATTGGTGGAACTTTTTGTTTTTACATTTCACACATATACATCTAATTCTACCTCCACTAATATTCTTTGGATTTGAAAGTGCAAAATTAATAAAACTCTCAACCCTTTTACAATAATCTTCTCTCTACAACCCTTGTGGTGAATATATCCAAGAACGATCATCTATTACTTAGAAAACCCATATAGAATAATGATGACAACATTTCTTAAACTCTTGGTATTTTCTTTTCTTTTCTTTTATTATTATTTTTAATTAATATGGATGTTCAGGCCAGGTTGGACGTATCTCGACTAATCCTACAGACTCTGAAGTTAACGATCATGTAAGTCTCTAGTGGCCCTGAAATTTATAAAACTCGAATTAGTGACCTCTAGATGACCAGTTTTGTTATACCCCTCAGAATTTTTTTTATTGTTTTTACACTTGTTGCACAACTGTTTTGTTTTTTACACTTGTCTTTCCTATACTCATTCTTCTTTCCTGTTATTTTAGGAGAATTATTAATTAAATTCTAAAATATATGGGAATTTATTGTACAAAAACGCACTGTGGATTCCCTAATAAAATACCATGAATTTACTATTTAGAATTTTTTTTTCTCATTTTTTTTTGGCATTATAAGATCAAATTGTGAATCAATTTAGGTTTATAGGAAATGGTGAAACTAAAAAAAATAGAGCATCATGGTGAAAAAAACAATGAAAATAGATAGTTGATATTGAATACAAGCTTGATTTTAAAAAAATAAAGTCATTAAACACAAGCGGATAAATGATATATATTACGAGATCAAATATTTTGATATACATCCGTCTCTTGATTTTTCCACTTAAATCTTTATTTATTTTTAATGATTTCTTTTAATTTATTAACACAAGTGGTTCATAATTTATTTAATTAGATGAATGCATAAACTTTTCTATTTATATTTTAGATTTTTTTATGTAAAAAAAAACACATAGAAAAAGATTGCATATTAAAAATTCTATTTTTTTGCTGAATATTTTTTTTCTCACTCACTACAAAGCATGGGTCACATAGCTAGGTAGTATTTTAATGTATTTTCCTCTTCTTTTTCTATTTCTTCTCTTTTCACGATAACCATATTCCCTTTGTTTGTATCTTAAAATAGACTAGAATTTTTCTTTCATCTGATTTGATGCACTTATGGTTTTCTCTCCAAATCAATAATAAAAAACGCACATAAAAAAATATCATTTGAATTTAATTTTAATCCATAGATTCATAATCCAAGGCAAACCAATGATATCATCAATGGCTATTATTGAATTGCAACAAACTCACTGTTAAACACAAAACAAAACTATATTTATTCTAGCTTTCATATTATCTTTTGTTTTTCATTTGATGTCCATTACCGTGTTAAAAATATTTTAAATACATTCTTTTTAATTAACATGACACCTAAATTTTGATAGAGAACATTAGTCTTTCAATAAGAAAGTTCATATAAAATACTTTACTTTACTTAATTATAGATCACACCAAAACTAGGAAACTTTTACTTCCTGGGTTAAAAATTGAATACAATATCCTTATACTATGATACTACTTTATACAATTCAGTACCCGATAATATAGGAGGTGCAACATCCTTTTCGAATTTATCATTTTAGAAGTCTTTTTTATTTTTTTCTGTAATGATGATGACTTGGCAAGAACCTCCAATGATAATAAAAAAAACTTTACTACAATTCATCAACATAAAAGCCTTATTGTTTTTTCATAAATAAGGACAAGCTAATTTTTCAAGTGTGTTCTATCTCGAAACCATAACATACATATGAGAATAATTTATAGTCAACATCAAAGTTATTTTTATTTGATAATTTTGTTTCCTTGTGACATTATATGTGAAAGTCTTGAATGACCGTAATTGTTTCAAATCATCAATCAATGGTTAAAGAAAAATATTTATATTCCTACCTAGATTTTAAAGACCAAGTATGACTGTAGATATGATCGACCAATAAGAATAATGTGTAGCAAATGACCTAAATGAATTGAGATCATTTGTATACAAAACAAGATGCATATGTTTTATGGTTCCATTGAAAAAAAAGGGCATCCTATTAAGCCGTTTCCAAGATTCACCATCGAAATGGTGCACCATAACTCCATCCTTTTCATCAAGTAAATGATGTCATGTCACGTGCTCAGATATTTTCAGAGACATAAATAACCTTTGTAGCCTAGAAATAATTGGGAAATATCTTAGTTTTTTTGTATACGGCAAGTGTCCTTCATCTATCCATATTGTGTTTATATTGAACATGTTCACATGTTTTACACTCAGTTAAGTTTACTTTTTCATTGTAGTTCAGCATGTAAAAATTTAGGCATATATCAACATTTGGATATCCAAAGCCAAATGGTTTCATAATGAATTTTACAACATAAAAATTATCTTTCAGCCTATTTTTTCCAGGTAAAATGCTTTTTTACCTATTTGATTATGTTATCATAATCTGCCTCACTCGTACCATAATCAAACATGATGATAAACACTTATGCAATGCCTGGTAATTTATTCTTATTTTTGCACCCATTCTATAATGGTTTATCAAAATCTTTTAGAAGTTAAAAAACCTAGTTGCATCTATATTTGATTCTTCATCAACACATGAACTTTCACTTTAATAACCAAGATTCATTCTCATTGCATCCATCACTATACTCTTATAATGATTACTATAATAATTTATAACATTATGTATGTTGCTAGAACTAGATATTGAGCCATCAATCTTTCCTAACATGGTCTCATATGGAACAAAAGGTTCTCTGTGTGCAAATTAACATAAATATTTCTCAACGAACCCTTTTTTAGAAGATGCATAATCATAATATTTGATTGGTGGAACTTTTTGTTTTTACATTTCACACATGTACATCTAATTCTACCTCTACTAATATTCTTTGAATTTGAAAGTGCAAAATTAATAAAACTCTCAACCCCTTTACAATAATCTTCTCTATACAACCCTTGTGGTGAATACATCCAAGAACGATCATCTATTACTTAAAAAACCTATATAGAATAATGAGGACAACATTTCTTAATAATGTAACAATCAATTCAAAATCTAACTTTAATGATTAAAATGAATTCACAATATGATAATCAATTATTATTTTTTCACAAAAATACAATGATCGATGCGTCAAAATATTAATTAAATAAATCTAATCAACAAAATTTAATCAATACCCAACTAATTATCTACTATTTATTCAATTCAAAAGAAAAAAAAAAAGAGGAGGAAGAAGAAGAAGAAAAATAGGGAATATGATTGCTGTCAATTATAATATTTTCAAATTTATCAATAGAATTTTCGATGGATTATTGCAATGGAAAACACCATAAATAAATCTATTAAAAAATAATCACGTGTCATGTTAATAATAGAATCACTAATAAAATATATTTTTTATGTATTTTAATTATTATATTATGTTGTAATTCCATCCGTAATTAAACGATGGAATATATTAATTAGATGATAATTTTGTTGGAAATAGCCAACAAAAGTATTTTATCGCCATTATAATCGGACATTACTGCATTGATAATTAATTCTATTGCTATTTTACAATTTTCCAGGTAGTGAATTACGTTAAAAATTAACTTACATTCTTAAATGTACACGGGTTTTAAAGCTAGTAGTAATCTATATGGAGTAGAGATAGCCTGTTTTGGCTTTATTCGCCCACCTAAAAATTTATATGGTCCTACCAAAGTTCTAGAGGCGGTGCTAAAAACCCTAGCACTGATGCAATTGCATCTATTTAATTTTTGAATTTTGAACATTTTTTTTATTTATTTTTTTTACAGGCCAAACATGATTAATTTCATCAAGTAACTCACGATAAATTGAAAAAAATCTTTTTGTGATAAATTTAATGATTTATGGTTTAAATTTGTAACAGAAAAAAATTCAAAAAAAGGACTAACATGTAGAACATGTGAAAGTTACATAACTAATTTGAAATTCACGTCAAAAGTTATTTTAATCTAAAAATTCATTTAGTTTATTTTCAGTTTTTTATTTTGAAAGAGGAGAGAAGCTTTTCAGAAAATAGTGAAGATAAAAAAAAGTTATCGATTGACCATATTTAAACAACAAAAAAATTATTCTTATGTGTTTTTGGATCAATTTTAAGGTGTTTTAAGTTGATAAATTAATTCATTGATACTATATGTTTACTATGTTTTTTAGATTAAAATAAATTGAAAAATAAATTTTTAGATCTTAAAAACTCCAACTTGATTTTCTGACCACCTTCAAGGTGATCAAAAATTAATTTTTTAGATAAAGTGTCATTTGATTTTTATTTAATTTTTTTTAAAGAAAGGGCTTTATCCCAAGAAAAAAACTAAATTAAACTGGGCATACAACTCTAATATGTTTAGGCTTTTAGACTGGCTGGCCAAGAGCACAGAACTAGCTGGCCAACCTTGAGGGACTGGCTTGTTAAGTGCACAAGACTTGCTTGCTAGCTTCACAATGCGTAAACTCTTTGTTTTTGTTTCTTATTTTTTAATTTTTATTTAATACCCTCCCTTTTTAGATTTTAATTCATACTCCATCTCTTATTTCTTAAAAAAAAATGTCTTGTTCATATTTTTTATTTAGTAGTTATTTTATTGAAAATATTTTAACTTTATGATGCTTCATAGAAATTATATTTATATTTGTATGATGTATTTATATTTTAAAGTTAAAACAAAATAAAAAAGAGGTTTTGAGTTCCTAAACTTAGAACCTAATTTCCCATTCATTGAAAGTGACCAAAAAAATATTATAGATTAATAATATAGTGGACAACCTATTCTTCATGTAAAGAAAAAAAAAACTTGAATAGACAATGCTCCATCAAGAAAAAAAATCCAGCCTAGACGCGTTTGGGTTTTTGGGCTGTTGATATTTTTATTTTATATTTATATAAATAAATTATATTTGTATGATGTATATATAAAAATAAAATTCATTTATTTTTGGAAAAAAATGTCAAATATAAAATAAATAAAAAAATAAAAATTTAAAAGAAAATCAGGGTTAAATACTTACATATGCATTTATCTTTTATGTTTAGGAGGAAATTAACTTTTAATTTTATTATTTAATTAATATTAGTAACTTATTCCTGGTTCAAGCATTAACAAAATGTTTACATGTCTTAATTAAAAAAAGTCAAGATATTTGAAAATAAATCTACAAAATTAACACCTTTTTTTATTATGTTTGGAATCAACCTCATAAAAAAGGGTTAGAAAAAAAAACTTCCAGGATAAAAAAAGTTAAAAACAGCCTTAGCTACAATAGAAACAAGGGAAAAAAAGAATGAAAATTCGTTTCAAAATCAATTGTGGTCCTTAGAGTTTTTCAAAATCAAATTGATGCCTTTTATTTTTTTTATTACTAGGAATGAGATTTAATATCTCTTTTCTTGTAACAAAAAAAAAAAAAAACAAAATTCATCATATGTGAAAGTCAAATTTTATAATAAAAAACTCAATATTGATTATAATTTTCTTAAATATTTTTTTTATTAACTTTTAGAATTACAAGATAAAATTTGAATCAACATAAACATCTCTCTGCAATTAACACACAAATATTTTGTTCTACATTTTTTTTAATAAATTCTGATTATAGACAGAACAAACAAGTAAAGTATGAAACTTAGATAATTTTTTTTTTGCATATATGCTTGGATTATAAACTTAATTCTAACATTTAATTCCACGTACTTTCCAAGGGATATATTATTTGAGGGGGAAATAAACTCTTATAAGCCAAGGGTGCATGACTTGGTATATATAATAAAAAACAATAAATTGGTTCCAAATATATATATATATATATATATATATATATATTATATAAAACACAATCCAAAGTGGATGTTGATTAATTCCTAATCATTCTTTTTTCGTGCACCAAATTAATACGATGGTATTCCAAGATCGATCATGTGGCAACCCAGGTAGCTCGATGAGAGGCAAGAGGGGAAAAGGAGAGAAAAGAAAAGGCTAGCTAGGTCTGGCTTGACATGTAAAGTCAATGAGGATTTATGTAGCATATCGTTTTCTACAAAATGCAAGGTCTTGAGTATTTAGTGGTGCTGTCATTCCTTAACGCGACGGCCCTGTGTAAACTCACATGTTTTTACACACCAATATCCACCTAATAATAAATGCGTTACAATTGGAACAATTAATATATGATAAATAACGGGATTATCCTTCGTATTTGTTTCTTTCTCTACGAATCTCCACAGATTTTTATAATGTCTTGACAAATCAAGATCCATATCAACTTTGTTGGGTACCTTAAATTCACAAGCCAATTCTTTCCTGTGTGTTACATCTCCCCTCACAAAAGGAAATTTTAAGTTTTCTTTTTATTCTTGTTATATTTTTAGATTTAGGGTTTAGATTTTTTTAAATTTGGAAGTAATGGGTTCAACAATAAATATATACCACAAAAAAATAAATTACACCGTGAAATATCCCGTGATGAAAAAACTGTTTATTCATTTTACATGAAACTTCAATTGGTTTCATGCGTGTGATTCTTTTTTAAACAAATATTGATTCCATCCATCCATCCATTTCTCTATCAATCTATAAATAAATAAATAGATAGATGGAGAAAATATTAATTTCTTGAGCTCTAAAACTTTTTATCTACCCAAGTACTTGCTAATGACAATTGGACATGGTGCGTTGTGCATTATAAAAACTTTTACTAAGTTACATGTGTTAAGAAATATGTTTTACCTTGTTTTATTTATTAAGGATGAAATAATATTTTTATTTTAGTCTATATATAATCTATGGTATTTCATCTTCCCTTCA
>Ga0325403_1004536_pt1 | contig 12927 bp, 7 predicted proteins | sample PopdelMetagenome_19_FD_205665 | JGI IMG/M metagenome (GOLD analysis project Ga0325403, IMG submission 205665) | Populus deltoides microbial communities from Bellville, Georgia, United States - Xylem-PdKOR-R4 | ecosystem: Host-associated > Plants > Phyllosphere > Stem > Wood/Secondary xylem...
AACCTAACGACATAGAAGCCCGCAAATGGCTTCTTCGTCTAGTCTCTTCCCCCCAAAAGTACCGATGGAGCTTCACGCCAAGAACCGTGAAAAGCTGTTAAAATCCCTCCGTCAACATCTCACCGAAACCTCTCGTCCTCTGCACGGCTTCGTCTTTCTTCAGGTATCTATCTATTTATCTATGCATGTATGTATTGTTGATTGAATGATGATATCTATTATTGTTATTATTTTTTATTTTATGAATGAATTTAACAGGGAGGCGAGGAAAAAACTCGCTACTGCACTGATCACATCGAACTCTTCAGGTAATTTCTTTGCACTTGTAAGCTGTAATGGCGGCGATTTGCTCCGCGTTTCAATTTTACTAGAAACAAAATGTATATTTTGATGTGTAGGCAGGAGAGTTATTTCGCTTATCTGTTTGGAGTAAAAGAGCCTGGTTTCCATGGCGCAATTGTAAGCTCTTGGCTTTTCCTTTTTTTCCCCTTCTTCTTTCAATGGAAAATTGCCATGGTTAGTTTTATTATTTTTCTTGTCCGGAATGAAAATGGATTGCGGTTCATACTTATTATTTTGTAAAGTTTACTTGAAACAAATTATGCTATTGTTTAATTTCTTAGATCACTGTATTGTACTATCAAGGATACACGCTTCCAGCCTATAGTGGACCAGTGGATCGTTTTATGAACATTTTCTTTTCTTATTTCATCTGGGCATCTGCTGGCATGTTAGTTAGCTTACACCTTTCATTCAAACAATTAACAATTCTGCGTTACTTTGCCTGGACATGGTAGGTTGAACCTTCATTTCTTGTTTTAAAACTGAATGCTTTCTATTGTTTGTGTCACTTCAACAATCATTATAATTTTCACGGCCTTTTGTTTGTGGTTTTGATTGTCATTTATGCTGTCCTCAAGGACATTGCAACAGGGAAATCTATTCTATTTGCTCCAAGATTACCGGCTGATTATGCGGTTTGGTTAGGAGAAATAAAGCCATTATCTTGCTTTCAGGTATCCTTCCTTCAATGCTTCTTGGTTTGATGCACGTCAATGTACTATGTATGTTTATCCACTCTTTTTTTTTTTTTGCAGCAACAATACATGGTTAGCATGGTCTATTACACAGATGAGATTGTAGGAGTTTTACATGAGCTCAGCAATGTATTGGAAAAACCTTTGCTTTTTCTCTTGCACGGACTTAACACTGACAGTAATAACTTCTCAAAACCAGCAGAGTTTGAGGTCTTACATTCTAATCCTCTGGTCCTTACCATTTCACATGCTTACCTCATATAGAGCTACAACATCTGCAATCATGAAATAAATATCAACATTCTTTTCCTTTTCTTTAATTCTCTTTTCAGGGGATAGAAAAGTTTGAGAAGGATTTGACTACATTGCATCCCATTTTGACTGAATGCCGTGTTTTAAAGTCAGATATGGAGCTAGCACTTATTCAGTTTGCCAATGACATAAGCTCTGAAGCTCATGTTGAGGTAGCTATTTGTGGAAACTTCTCACTGACTGGATTTTCTTGCAAGAATTTAAACTATAGTTTTCGTTTAGGTATTACTCTTCACATAAACTTATATAAATGGGTTACAATTTTATATATGCAGCTGCTGCGCCATTGTTGGGAATTTCTTATCATCTGTTGCTTATTTTTGCAATTGGGATTGTTGACTCATGAATGAAAACTACCATGCAACATGAGTCTTTCATTTTCATGCATCTCCATCTCGAGTTACATGTGAAAGACATCATTTTGAATGATGATTAGTTTATCATTGATGTTATTTGTTCATTAATTTTTTTTATCAACACTTCAAATTATATATCATGGTTTACTGTCATACTAAAGAATTGCAGTTTTGACTAGGTTATGAGAAAAACTAGAGTTGGCATGGAAGAGTATCAATTGGAAAGCATATTTCTTCATCACACCTACATGTATGGCGGGTGTAGGCATTGTTCATACACATGTATATGTGCTACTGGAGAAAATAGGTGAGGTTCTTGATGATTGTTATTCTGCATGGATTAGTTTTTGTGTAAACTAACTGCAAAACTGAAATATTAGGTCCATTAATTGAAAAGCTCAAAAATAGACAGGTAACCCATTTTGAAAGCAATCTAGAGTGGATCAATAAAAGGTGGAAAGCAATATTTAGAACATATATGGTACAGGCCATGTAGCTTTCATGGCCAATGGGGTAGGGCTGTGAAGGGGTTTAAAAGACTAAATTTATGTGTGCCTGAGCTTCATCAAGTCACTTTGTTGGTTGGAGCTTGGTTCAGGAGTTTTGGTGTTTCACATCCTCGAAAACAGAAAACACGTACATATGTAGAGTGTGTATGTAAGTTGCTTTTGCATGGAAGTTAAAACATGAAGGTGGATTTGTTACAAGAGTAATTTTCACAAGGTAAAGCTCATGTTTTAAGTGTGCTTGGTTGTATTAGCTAATTAAGGGTGAATTGTTAGTGGTATTAGTTCCCTCTCTTTCTTGTTAATAATCAATATAAACATACCCATGGTTGAATAAGAACAGGAACCATTTTATTAGGACATGCCTTTTCTTTTTCTATTTCTTATTGATGTGGGATTCCATATCTTTGTTTCATCCTCAAAATAAATTGACATGGTAGTTTGAACCAATGAAATAAATAATATTGAATGATTTCCTATTCTGTGTGATGAATGTTAATTGGTTTAAGGTCTTGTCCTCATTCATTATGTTTGAGTCAAACTGAAGTACATAACAATGTGCTGAGCCAAGTCTATCTCAAGGTCGTCTCCATTCTTATGACAAGCTTGAGAATCAGACTTCAGTTTAAATTGTCTCTCAAAGACAATAGTACCCTGCTAATTATATCATTGATTGGATTTTGCAAGTGCACTTGAAAGAAATTGTCTCCTGACCAGTTCACTAGCAGATAGGACTGGAGGCTAAGATTGTCATTATTTCTAATTCAAAATATTTGGAAAGGACAAGGAATACTGCATCCTCTTTTGTGAAGTTCTGATTCATGCTGTCGTTGATATATAGTTGTTTTGAAAAATCTATAGTTATATGGATGCATTGAAGTAGAACTTTGCATACGTATTCCAAGAGGAGCTAACAGCCTTAATGTTTCATTGTACAGTGCTGTTCTTCACTATGGGCATGCAGCTGCTCCTAATGACAGGGTAAGTTTTATAGATTTGTCTTTAATGTTTTGTTTTATTTTTTTGTTTTTATAATTTACTTGAATCTATCTCAGCTTCTCCTAACTTATTTCCAAACAATAATTGTTATGATATGTGCTTCATACTTGAATCACATTGTTTTCTCCTACTAGATGATTAAAGTAATAATACATAAGAGACTTTTTAGCAATGATTTAGATTATATTTATCTACTTTTTTAATTTAAATGATAAGTTATAAATCATTTAGTTTTCTAATTCATTTCTTAAATTATATATTTTTTGCTTATATATAGAACGGAAAATACTTAACTTTTTCCTATGTCAACGAACATAAAGGCTTTCAAGTATGATGTAAAATTCTTGTAATTTTATTGGTAATAATAGTTAGAATGTTTAGAAAATAATCTATCTTAATGCTTACTAAAACTATTTCATTATTTTTTTCATTATCATCAGATGCCATAATATGTTTAAAAATTTACATTTAATGTCAGCAAATTTCATGTAATTTTTTATCGTAAGAAAATGATGTTTTATTAAATCTGAGTATTCTTTAAAATCTATAATATAATTCAATTTTTAATATTCTTTGGTATATTTGATTCAAATATAAGATTCTAAATAAATTTTTTTATCAAAAATTTAATATTTGATCACCTATAATCTTTTCTTTCTAAAAATATTTTATACTTGTATTATATATAGCTGAAGGTTTTTTTTTTCTTAAAATCATGATATATAGTTATAAAGTTTTGTTCATAATAATGTTCAAAAATAATAATTTTCAATGGTCTTAGATATAATAAATAATCTCAAATTATACTAAAATTAGCTCATTGTTCTTTCCATTATTAGTATAGACTATACCATACAATCTTGATAGCTTAATGAGAAAAAGAATTTATTGTGTGTTGAGTTTGAATAATGAAAAGAACCTAATTCAACCTTTTAATATTTTGTTATAAATTTTAATTTAAATGGATAATTACATTTAAATATGTTTTGTTATAAATTATCATTTAAATAATCTAAAAGATGACCTAATATGAGTGAAGGAAACAATTTAAAATTCATGGTCAACCTTTATAATTTTATAGAAACATGGTAAAAGAAATTGTTTTTTTACTCTTTTGTTTAGGTAACAAGGCAATATAATATTCTCTCTATGCTAATTTTGTAAAGTTACTTTCTGTAATAATTTAATTCCTTTGAATTTTAGAATTATAAAAGTTAATCTTCTTAAATTGAAATAAAAAGTAAATATATAATTATTTACTTTGATCTCAATAACACAACTTTTTTAACATTTTGTTTATTAGATATTGCTATATTTTTTTTCTTAATGAGTATTATATTATATTTTTCGCTTGAATAAAAAAGATTTTCCCTTCACATGTACATTTAATAATTACTATAGCACTAGTTTGTATGCTTGCGCACAGTGCAGGGACCAAAATTTTATTGAATGCAAAAAAAAAAAGTATTGGTCTCAAGTAATTGTTTGGCACAACTATGAAACCTGAAAATTCTTTCTTTTTGGTTTTTCTATTTTTCAATCAAGATATATATTTTTTTTTATTAAAGTGTCTCTTGTTGGTCTGAGGGAACACAAGTTTTTTAACTGGAATCATTGTTTTTGTTAGAAAACAAATATTTTATGATTGTTAAAGTAATTTAACAAAAATATCAAAATATTATATCTATATTTTGTGTAATTGAAATCCAAAAAATCATAAACGTGATAAAATTATGTTAAAAATCATTTTAAAGATTTTAAGACTAAAAAAAATATTTGAATTGACTTTCATGACCAATTTATTATTACTATTATAATTTTATATCACACCTAATAATTGAATTTTTTTTTAAAATTCAAATAAAATTTTATAATAGTATTTAAGAATCATGTCATACCTGAAGAGTAAGTGAATCTGGTAATTTTTTTGGAGTTCCATAAAAAGCCAAGCGCACTTAGGTCACTAGCAGGGCAGGTGTGCATGGGCTTGGAGGCTAGACCCGTGTGCATGACCCTGTGTTATTTTTGTTGTTCACCCTTTTTATTCTTTTTTTAAAAATAACGGTCAGACAACATGTTAACTATTTGAACATAATGCTGCCAGCAGGATTCGAACCTACGACCTTGTGGTTCCATTTTTGCGTGCTACCAACTGAGTTACGAAGAGCAATTACTATCAAATGATTAAAAAATATGAACAGTAAAGCACCATAAAAAACCCTGTTTTTTTAGATTGTTTGTGTAATTTCTGTAATTTAATCAATATTTTTCTCTCTTAACCATTTGAATTGATAATTTATAATAGTAATCAATTCATTATAGTTCAAACAAAAAAAGTTCATTGCATTTTCTTTTTTAAATTTTGTTTATGAGAAAAAGAAAAAAAAAGATTAGCAAACAATTATAAATTATCTTATAGTTATTGTAGTTCTTATCATAATTGTAAAAGAGCTTTTTGTTAAAAACTCAATGATTCATAATATGAGAAAACCTACCACTTAGATATGGAGATCCTCTATAATTCCCATTTAACCAATTAAAGTTAATTTTATATCAATCAATTATAATAGCCATTTATGGGTATTATAGAATACAACTAAAGCAATTAAGGTTAATGGTAACATTATTATAGATAGGAGCATCCTTCAATATGTGGAGTATCTTGGTATTCTTCAAGCTGGTTCTAACTTCTCTAGTATAGGCTTAGATTAACTTAACAAAAAGAAAAAAAAATGATTGGCTTCTAAGTACATGCATAAATTTACACATCTCAATCAATAATAGCCAATCAAACTAATTTTTAGGCCATGCTCCAATTACTAACCATTCATATTTTATTGATTTGCATTACAAAAATATAGATATGGTAAAAGAAATGATTATTATTATTTTTTTAATCTTCATTATAAACAATACAGTAATATTACAACCTCTCTGTTTGCTATTTTTTCTTAAGTTAATTTGTATAAAAAATTAATTTGTTCGAGTTCTAAAATTATAAAAGTCAATCATCTTCTTTTAAAAATTGTAACTAAAATGGAAATATATAATTATGCACTTCTTAATCAATAGTAGAAGGTCAATAATTTTTTATTAGATATGGCCATTGATTTTACTTAAGTAGCATTATGGCATTCTGTTCTTCCATATGAATGTCTTTTATTTTACTAAAAAAAATATTTTACTAATACATAAAATTATTAATTTTTGGTCATCAACACATGATATTATTAACGAGTAGAACATTTCTATAATTCAATCAATATTTTTAACTCTTTAAGCATACATCATCACATAAAATGGTCTATCAATCAATTTATGAATACAAGTTAATTGTAACTTCTTAACCAAGTGCTATGAATACTTTTATATATATATATATATATATATATATATAATTGAGAAAAAAATATTCAGCTTCTAGTTTTGCACATAAATTTACATTTTTCACTCAATAATAGCCAATCAAAATTAATTTTATGATTCATGCACCAATTACTAGTCAATCATGTTATTTTATTAATGGGCATTAGAAAAATATAAATGTGGTAAAAGAAACAATTGTTCTTTTTAATCTTCGGTTTATAGAATATGATGGTATTATTTACTTTCTTGATGCTAATTTTTATGAAGTTATAGGGGTGTTCAAAAAAACTGAAAAACCGATTAAACCGAGAAAACCGGAAAAAAATAACCAAAAAAACCGATTAAACCGATTAAAATTTTGAAAAAACTGACCGGTTCGGTTCGGTTTTGGTTTTTTAAGCCCGGAACCGAAAAAACTGGAAAAAAAACAAACCGGTTTGAAGCGGTTTTTGTTCTAAAAAACCGAACCGAACTGAAACCGGTTGGTTTGAACCGGTTTTGGTTCAGTTTCGGTTTTTTTTATAAAAAAATTTGGTTTGGTTATTTTTTTTGATAAAAACCGAATCGAACTGAAAATGAACACCCCTAACTGTATATAAAAATTGAATTTGTTTGAATTATAAAATTCTGAAAGTTAGTATTCCTTACAATAATCATAACTAGAATGCAAATATATAATTATGCTCTTCTATCTCAATAACACAACTTTTAAGTTTTTTTTTATTAGATATGGCCATAGTGTGGACTTTGTTAGCAGGATGTTACATTTTACCACATGCATGCCTTTAATTCTTCTCTAGAAAAGATTTTACTATCATATGCACATACATTATTATTATTATTATTATTATTATTATTATTATTCAAATACATAGAATTATTAATGATTACAGAATTATTATTATTATTATTATTATTATTATTATTATTATTATTATTATTATACATAGAATTATTAATGATTACAGAATTTCTCTAATTCAATCAATATTCTCTTCAAGCATACATCATCATTGATTGGAAGATCCTCAATTTATGTATACCTAGCCTAATGCCTGTTCATTAGGTGGTTTAAACATAGTTCATGTAATTTATATGATATTTTTAGGGTATTGGAGACTCATAATTGTCAAATTACAATTTTTTGCCTCTATCCCACACCCATCTTGGCTCAAAAATTAAGCACTAAAACATGTTGTTTTCATTTTTAATGGTCAAGTCATTGATGTTTGGGAGGTAATATGATGAAAAATTAGAAAATAACCTCAATTATACATGTTCACTTTAAGTAGGATTACAAGTTTGTGCACAATTTTTATGGCCATGTTATTGTATAATTGTTTGGTGCCAAATATATTTTTCTAGCCTATATAGTGGTCCTGGCTTTGGCCATAATTTGATTTGCCTGTAAAAAAAAGAAAAAAAAAAATCATGTAAAGGAAAACTGGTGGGATATTCAGATGAGAGGAGAGAAAAAAATTGAACAATGACTCTGAGTAGCTAATATGAAAAATTGAAATAACGTGGAGAAAAAGAAAAAAGAATTGAGAGAGGAAAAATGGAAAAAATTGAGGACTTTGCATCTATTGATGCAATGAAGAAATTTAAATAGTATATTAATTAAAAATAGAAAAAGAAAGAAAATGATATGATAGTAAAATATTCATCTTTTTTCTTTCCTTCCAATTCTGTTGCTAAAATACAAACGTTAGAGAGTGGCTTCTAGATGATAATCACACCTAAAACTCATCTATGATGAAGTGAGAAAAAAAATTAAGGTAAAAATCCAAACAAATTATTATCAACCAAAGAAAAGTGTAATCATGCACCTTGCTTTTTTTTTCTTATAAGAAGTCGCTACCTAGAAGTGAGGAAGTCGCATCTACAGTTCTACATGATAATCACACACCTACACTTCCATGCAACACTAAAAAGTGAAGAATATAAATATATTGAAAAAAAAAATGTGACTTTGTGCTATGTGTTTTGACCTTCAAATCATTATTTTGATATTGCATTTGTACATGTTCATGCGCATCAGTAAAAAGTGAAGAATAGGATAAACTAAAGGTTATGATTGATTGATTTTTTTATATTTAATATTATGATACAATTGAGATGTCGTACACTATATTGATAGGTTTCCTGAACATTAATTTTGCTTATAAACTGTGAATTCTATTTTCTGTTACTTTGGGAAAAAAAGTTGTTACTGAAAGGAGTATATGTGTAGTGGCTATACATGTGCAACTTAGATGCTTTTTGGATGTATATCTAAGAGGCAAGCTGGCCCGGAAAATATGTTGATTTTCTGAATGTGTTGTTGCACACCCATTTTCCTATAATGTTACCCTTAGAATGTTCACTGTTGCATGCAAAGCATAGGCCATGGGTCTTGTGATTGTCAGAACCCATTTGTATAATGTTGTGGGAGAGGAAATTTGTGTTTTCTGCTGATGGTGACAGATTATTTAGGCTTTACAATTGTAGATGTGGGTTTAGCTTAGAATTGAGATTTTGGCAAATTGATGGTCGTTAACCTGTATGAAATTCTACTCTTGCTATGATTATATCCCTTGCATGAAAATTTTGCAACTGCTAAGATGAAGTTACAGTTCCTATTTTGTTTATAAATTTTTAAATTGGAAGAATTATCTTTTAGTCTAAAAAAATGTTTATAATGAGTTTTATGCAGACCCTGCAAGATGGAGATATGGCATTGTTTGATATGGGAGCTGAATACCATTTCTACGGGTCTGACATAACTTGTTCATTCCCTGTATGTATAAAATTTTCCATTTGCATTTTTTAAATTATCATCTCCAAGTTTATTTTGTTCCACCTTTTGGGCAGAAGCTAATGCAGGCTTCTTAATTGAGGACAAGTGTTTTACTTGTGTCAAATACAAAACTAACCTGCACTATTCTGATACATCCATTTATCAGTAGGCTGATCTTACCACCTATGTGGACATGATATCAGTTCTTTCTTATTATCTTTTGGGAAGTCTTGATGGTTCACATATTTTGGTGAATAGAGAGTTCCCTGTGTCAACAATTATGATGAAGAGCAATAAGGATAACCAAGCTGATTTCTGTTGAACTCATGTTCTGGATTTTAGATAGAACTAGGCCTATTCGCTTCCAACTGTTAATGATTATGCCTTTCATAGACAACTGTGATTGAGGAGATATGTTCAGTTTTACCTTTTGAATGATTTAGATCATCTATATAGAGATAGTGACCCACATCATCATCAGCATCATTTTCTTCTTCACTGGCACGACCACCACTACACTACTACAACTGAACATATTTTAACTAATACTATCAAGTAGTGTCACAGATTCTTCATGGAAGCAAACAGATGAAATGATTCATAAGTTTCTAGGTATTAGAAATTACATATAAAAATTAAAGTGTTTGATATTATGGCAATTGTGGCTATGGATTTTAAAGGGTAGTCAAGAGGGTAGGCCACCTGAATTTCTGTTATTTGCTTCCTCAATTCAATGTTGTCTAAAAGTGCCATTCCCCCCTGTATACAGGTGAATGGCAAGTTTACAAGTGATCAATCCCTTATATACAATGTAAGACTGCTCAAAGTTCATTTGCTTACCCCACATGAGCCTTTTCAGATTTTTAGTCTCTTATCAAGTCAGTTGTCTTAGAATTTTTTCTAAATGGCACATTTTGCAGGCTGTCCTTGATGCTCACAATGCTGTCATATCTGCAATGAAACCTGGAGTCAGCTGGGTACATATGCATAAGTAAGATTAGACGAGTGTTAACTTTCATTAATGATTACAAACTACTTTTCTTTTTGTTGAAAATACTGCTTTTATTCTGTCATAAACAAGTTTAAACAAAATTAGTTAGCTAGCTTTACCTTTGTAATAGATGCTTCAGAGAATAATTGGTGGGTGGGTGCAGTCAATCACTACATCTAAGAAAAAGAGAAACCCATTGTTATGGCTTAACAATATTTGGTTCATTTATTTTGATACCAAATAGTTTGAAGAAGGCTTTTAATTGAGACCTAGGGTAAAGGAAGAGTTGAGCTCATTTTGATTTTGATAAAGGAAGAATTGAGAACTTATTTTGACAGTTGTATGACATTATATATTGTAAAAACAGCAGGTAAACATCAAAAATAGAATAATTTTCCGTAGATGGATAGATGTCCACTATACCAATCCAATATGGTATTTTGAAATTTGACTGAGAGCTTTTGATTGGTCAGCAAACATACATTACTTGGATGCTTTTCATTATTGCATTTACATATTAGAAAAGTAATGTCGTTTTATTAATGAAATTCCAGCAACTGCTTTACCTGCTGTGTAGAACTTTCAATGCCATGCTACTGCTTGTATATTACTATTGTTATTATTCTTTGCAGATTAGCAGAGAAGGTGATTCTTGAGTCGCTGAAAAACGGGTGCATTATTGTTGGGTAAACTTTAAATTCCCTGGTGACATCTCTTCCACTTCTAACTATTTGACATGATCAGGATAAATATTAATTTAAATGCAAGTGTGATTTCTTGGTTTTAGCAATGTAGATGACATGATGATCGAGCGATTAGGTGCTGTTTTCATGCCTCATGGTCTGGGGCATTTCCTGGGGATCGATACTCATGATCCTGGTGGCTACTTAAAGGTACTTGTTGCTAATCTATCTGCTGAATCTCTGCTTTCAATCCTCCTATTTTGCGTCATTTTCTCCAAGGATTGGATCTTGACGGAAACAAATTATAGGGACTGGAGAAATTAAAAGGACCAGGATTGAAAGCTTTGCGTACTATTCGAGATCTTCAAGAGGGAATGGTTAGTGATGGCCTTGTTCAATGAAGAACCATGCATCTACACTGCTGATATTAAGATCTTTGACAAAATAATGCGTTGACCTTTCATGTGAACATCTACAGTTAGAAATGAAAGACAACATTAAAAATCTACCAAATACTCTAAGCCTGGAGCTCTTCTTGTAGGTAATAACAGTGGAGCCTGGCTGCTACTTCATTGATGCTTTGTTGGCTCCAGCAATGGAGAGTTCAAATACTGCAAAGTTTTTCGATCGTGAAGCAATTAGCAGATTTAAAGGTTTTGGTGGGGTTCGAATTGAAAGTGACGTGGTACTTTATTTCCTGACACTCAAATGGAGATGGTTTCTGCGTTTATTGATTCCATATTTCAATTATAATTTTGCTTTATGCTCCAATAACAATGAATTAATTTTTTTTAGTAACTATCTTTGTTTCATTTTTTTCCTGCATATTTTAGGAAGTTACTATAAATAAATAAATAAAGATAAAAATAAAAATAAAAATAAAAATGCCATGCTGCTGAGATTACAAAACACGAGTCCACTCTATATCAGCTAATATCATGCTTATTTTTGAAGTTGATTTTGGTATTTCTTGTGATGTTTTTTCATTTCTTGTTGATGTTTGTAGCATGTCACTGCTGGTGGTTGTCAGAACATGACCAAATGTCCTCGACAGATTTCGGAAATTGAAGCAGTGATGGCGGGATCACCATGGCCACTCAACTGATCTGGTTTGTCATTTGAATAAACAATATAGCTGAAACAAAGTACTTAAAAATGAAAGTATGCATGCTATTACTCGAGCCATCTCTCCATGTCATCGACAATAACAATGTTCTGTAGTTGGAACATTTAACAAGGCTAGATAGCTGGAACACAACTATTTTCTTAAAAGTCGAAGCTTGAATGGAGACGCCTTGGTGCCTAGATATTATTTATGTGGAAGTTGACTAGAAACATATCATGGATTATGCAGTTGGGAATTTGCATGGTTACCTCTCGAGCAACAAAGTAATTTGATTTAACGTTCTGGTAGTGATTCGTTCACCTTTTCTCTTATTCTAATACCTAGCAAAAGAAACGATCATCAACTACAAATGAATGTTTAAGAAGGCGTAATAAATCAAATATGTTACAAAATTGCGCCATAGACAAACATGAGAATAGATCCGTCCCTCGTGCAATGAATTCCTTTGTATTAATATTAATGCTTGATTTAGGGACTAGAAACGTAGTTTTGGTCAGCTATGGTGTTGGGTTGGAACTTGGAAGTCTTGGAGAAGTTTTAATTTGATTTAATGGTTGAATACAAAATTATGTTTGTTAGTATAAAATGATGTAATAAGAAAAATCAGCTAAAAAATCCTTGTAAGATTGAAATATTAAAGGAATTCTTTCCGGAAATTATGTCATTATCCATTAAAGGTTGAATTACAAAAAGTCTCAATATTAGTTGTTGAATTTATTGCATTATTAGAAAATGAATTATCTTCATCAAATAATAAGTTCACAAGTTAAAA
>Ga0325403_1004542_pt1 | contig 12922 bp, 4 predicted proteins | sample PopdelMetagenome_19_FD_205665 | JGI IMG/M metagenome (GOLD analysis project Ga0325403, IMG submission 205665) | Populus deltoides microbial communities from Bellville, Georgia, United States - Xylem-PdKOR-R4 | ecosystem: Host-associated > Plants > Phyllosphere > Stem > Wood/Secondary xylem...
AGGGTAAAAAGGGACCGAGCACCTCGTATTGCTAGATTAGCTTGTCTTAAGCATGAGTTAATTAATGAAGGGTTAATTACCAAACAAGGTGGGTCCAAGTCCGTGGAGATCCACTAAACTATGGAAACCAGTAACTCCATGCACTTCATTTTATCGATAGGCTTAATTAATGGGCAGTTTGTTATCACTTTCGTTTTTTTTTTGTCTTTTAGAAAAAATTAATTTAAGAACGGAAATAAAAAATAAAAAAAAAACTCTCTTTTGTCTTAAAAAAAGGGAAAAATATTTATAGGTGAATTAAAAAAAAAAAAAGAATCAATTAAGAAATCACGGGATAAAACTTGCTCCCTCAACTCATAGATGCTGCAGCCGAAGGAAATCATACCTTGTTGACTTTGGACGATCTAAATTCTAAAGACAAGATCTGCTTTTTTTTTTTGTATATAACTTACAAATTCTTATTCCCAACTGAGCTTACTTTTTAATTTCCTGTTTAATCAATTCATCATTTCAAAGGTATAATTATGGTTTTTTATACAAATTCTCAACCTGAAATCACCCTTGTACTTATCTGGGAAAAAACAATTATTACAGAAATCTTCAAAATAGTGGTGTAATTTAAACATATTATATTTTTTAAAATTAAAATTTAATGACACTTAGCCTGACCTGGTCTTTCTCATGAAAGTCCCGTGCACGGCAAGAAGATGTTTGGGGTTTTTATGTGTAAGGTCTTTCTCAACTTGCTTCACCAAAGGCCATCTTTTTATATTTTTCAACTCTTATTTCATTTCATCACATCAACTTATTGTAGTTTGATAGCATCTTTATGTGTATTTTAGTTTAAGGTTGTAATTTACACTCGGCTGGCTATTGTTTTTTTACACTAAAAAAAGTCAAATTAAAGATAAAAATATTAGGTGCAGCTCAAATTCACGCATCTAGGCTTTATTGTAATAATTTTTTTCTATTATTTTATTTTTAATATGTGACTTTTATTAAATTTTATCATTTAATATTGGGTAGATGATAAATAGATTTTTGAATTTCTTATCACATGATAAAATAAAAAATTAATCTAGCCCAATGAAATTCATAATCCATGACGCGAGTTTGATGAATTAACTATGATTAATTTGGTTTATTTTTTTTAAATTTAGAATTCAAGTCGAGTATGTCAAAGAACCATATCAACCCAATAACTTAAACTGTTAGGTGAGGTCCTCAAATAAATAAGAATGTCGAGATTCGAACTCGTGTCCGCTTGATCATCAAGGCTTTGATACCATGTTAAAAAATCAATTCAACCCAAAAATTTAAGTTGTCAGGTGAGATCGTAAGATATGATTTATATTATTCTTTATCAGAGTGATTAAAGAGTTTTTAAATTTAAACTGTTGTAACGAGTTTAATCGAAGTATAAAAAAATAATATATATATTTTGGGATGCGCAAGCTACAGCAATTCGATCTATCTATCTTCAATAATACCATCATTCTGGCCCTTATCTTTGTTTTATACCCTATGGATGAAGATGCGTGATGTAATACATTCGAAGAGAACCAACCACGTCTTTATTACGGGTTAATTATTATCATTAAGAATTGCTTGCATGAGCAGCTAAGCCGCACACAGTCATGGCCTTGGTGCGTTTGATATACGCTATCAATACCATCCTATCCTCTCTTTCCCCCCTTTCACTTGGCCTTCTAGCATAGGGTTTAAGAGGATTTTAGCCAGAAACAACTGTGATATAATAATATGTCTGTACGTAGGACATAAAAGGTGTCTTGTTGAAGGGAACTTTTCTGCTTCTCTTAGTGTCAAAGCAACTTCAACTCAACTAACACGATCGAGTTCGACTCCATCCTCATCATCTTTTTCGAAGGGATCCAAGTGTGTTGGTTGACAAGGTTACATCATGGTGCATGCCAGTAAAAATTATCTAGGGATTTCATAAACTATATATTATATTATGATGGGTGCAATTATGGAGCTTTGCTTTCTTTGGAGTTAATAGAAATGAGTGTCCTTATCATGGGGTTGGCCCAGATGTTTACGGGGAGCTTTAAATAGACAATATCGAATCTTAGACATGAATGATAAATAAATTAAAAAGGGCAGCGTTCGTTTGAATAATGTTTTTATTTTATTTTTTACTGTAGCTCTATATATATTCGGATTCACTTTAGTTTGTTACAGTGTGAAGTTACTATTCTGTCTCTAATGACATACAAATTTAGCTTGCCTAACGAGAGTCCTAAGATCTCTTTATTTTTAATTAACATTAAAAAAACTAAAATATATATATAAACTAGGCATGGTATAGTGGCATTTTTGCCTTCTCAACTTTAAATGCACATTCACTTACTAAAAAGGCTCTCATGAGCTTTGCTTTGGTGGAAGGTTTTTTTTTAAAAAAAAAAATTTAGCTTTTGTTATTTTGTTTTTGTTTGGTGGGGTTCGGGATAAATTTATATTTTAATATTTAATAAAAATTATATATAAAAAATGATAACGCGTGTATTACACATGTAAGAGCGTGAAGAAACATTATTGTAGTTTTTAAGTTATTGATAGTATAGAATCTCTTTATGGTCAAACAACAACTTCAAGGGAAGCATTCGATTCTTCTCAAAGACCTTTTCGTAATTGAACAATGCGTGTCCTGAACGGACTCTTGATTTGGTATTGAGAACCCATTCTTTTTTTTTTCTTTCCTCCTCGATTTTCATATCTCATCTTTTAAATTTTGAGTGATGCCCCTTAATTTGTTTTGTCTTTGAATTTTGTCCATGTTCTTTTGGTTTTAAGTTTTTGTTATTGATCCTTATATTAAATTTTAATTTTATTATTCAATCTTAATTTGCCGTGTTTTGTTTTTTTCATTTTAATTCTTATTTTTTTTTATTTTTTTAATATTTTAATATACTTTTAATAATTTTCAATTTCATATCTAAATTTATGATCTCAATGACTTTTTATTATAGATTGCATTTGTGAAAAGTCATCTGAACTGTGGCCTAGGGACTGCTCTTAGAAGTGCTTCATTAATAGACAAACACCGGTAAATTGGAAGGATTAGCAAGGGTGTTTACGTGTGTGTAAGATAATATTTTTATATTAGCACATTAAAATTATTAAAATATATTAATTAATTTTAAAAAATATTTAAAAAATATTAATTTAATAATTTTTAAATGAAAAATAATTTAAAAAATAATTTAAGAGATGGATTGAAAAGCATTTCCATTAAATTCAATTTAGAATATGGCTTTCCGAACCTTTAGGCTAATCCAATCAAGATATAATTTCTTCTGCAGCGATGTGGAGTGCACACTCGACGCCAATGGTGATGGTTTTGGAAAAATTGTCGAGTGGGTTTTCTTCCACTATAAAAATATAATAAAACCAGCCTACGTATCGATTGAAATTAATTTTTTAACCAGGCGATTTTAAGAATATATTCTCCACATTGTTTTGATATATTCCAAGAAATTTAATAATTTTTCTAAATGCTAATCCCAGGATTTAAACTCAAAATATCAAGGTCCATCTTCGTTATATTCCTTCATATCAAACAGGCTAAGATTGTTGCATGCACGCTTGCTGGCTAGCCTATCCTGATCCCTGAAATTACAGCACAAAAGAGCATTTCGGGCTTCAACTATGCGCCCATCATTGACAAATATGGGACCATCGAAATGAGCCCAGCAGAGAGGAGGAACATGGAGGTCCATCCTCTCCATTTTTATTATATTCCTTCGGCATGTACAAGGACTGAACATAACACAATGTCAAATCCTTAAATAATTGGCCATGCATGTCAAATTGCTAAATAGCCATTCAATTACCAGCCTGTGGGGCTGGGACATACCCTAGAGCTCATGGAAGCATTGAAAAGAGGGCATTTTGAATCTGAAAAGGGTCGACACATCTGGGAAGGGTGTCCCTACTGCAGTGCTGCTTTGAAGTGTGAGCTGTTCAGGCACATGGCGTCCCATGTGTGAAAGAGAGGTGAATTATTGGTTAAAGATTTGTGCAAGTTGCCTTTTCTGCCAACAAATTTGAAGCATTTTGCCATGTTTCCATGTGCTTTTGTTGAAGAACAAAGTGGATTGAAAAATCATTGGAATTAGCTGTTTCCCAAAAAATGTCATGAGAAGTTGAGGTTTTTTTTTTTTTGGACTCTAACATAGTGGAAATTTAGGAATAATTCAGTTTGGAGAGTAGATAACACCTGTGATTCGCAAGTCCTGAGTGTCACATGCGATTCACGAGCGTCATCTACAATTCGTGAGTCGCATGTGTCATCTGCTACTCTCTCAAATTGTGGATACAAGATTTAATAAAAAGAGAGGAGAGATACAAAGAGAATAAGAAAAGGAAAAAACCTTGAAGACATATCGAAGTTTTGATAACAACACCACCGGTATCTTTGGAAAGATCTTGTTGAGATGAATTAAACGATGCAAAGAAAAGTCATTAACAGTGATCAGACTGTGCCATACGGCCATCCAAAGATATCAAAGCTCACTTTTCTCTCTCTCCTCTTTATATTGAATCTTGTATTCAATAATTTTACAATTTAAGAGAGTTGTATGTAACCAAGGTTGTTAAAATCGCGAGTTAACTCGTAAAATCTTTTTACGAGTGAATATGTATTTAACGTGTTAAATCAGACTAAAAACTCGAAACCAGTAAAATCAGACTCAACTCGTGCAAAATCGATAAACCCGGTCTGATTTTATGAGTTTACTAAATTTATGATATGAATTAAGTCAAGTCTAAATTTGGCCTTAAAATGCATGCTGACTAGTTTTGCGAGATTGAACATATCTTTCAAATCATATATTGGATAAAGCTGAAATTTTACAGAGAAATATTAGATACATGAAAATATGATGTGGTAAATTTTCAGGTCAAATAGAGTTAGGGAACATAATATTTCAGAGGGTCAAATTTAGTAAATTAATATTATCAAATATGTCAAACATTATCTTCGTGTATTGTTTGGGACATATTTAGAGCTACCGATATGATTTTGCTTCGATTAAAGTTAGGATAGAAACTAGACATCTGAAAATTTCCAACTATATATCGTAGGTTCAATAATTCATCCAAATAAGAGAGAACGACAAGTTTGAAATCAGGAGAGAACGACATGTTTGAAATCAAGAGAGAACGACATATCTAAAATCAGGACTCAAATCTACCAAGAATATACAAAAATTGAAGATTCAGGCTACATAGAGGAATTTTAACATGAAGGCTTTTTCTATTATTCTATTTTATTTATTTATTTATTTATTTTTAAATAATTATTTTTAATTTAAATTTTTTTAGCACATTAGACATTGTTTAAAGGTTTATTTCATTATTGAATTTATGTTAGTTAATTATTAATTTAAACTCATTAGCTTGCAACCCAAAAGGGGTCTATCAAGACTTATTGTGATGAAAATAACCAGGTTGTCACTAGATTTATGTGTGCTTCCTACTCTTCAATGATTCTTCTATATTAAAAAATTTTGTTCTGAGACTTTTTATTTCTCTAGTCACTAATTTATTAATTCATACTATTTATCTTTCTCATTTTATTTAGACCACTCATTGATTATAATATTGTTGACTTATTTTATCATATTTTAATGTAATTTAATTTATTAACTAGAATTATCAATATATAACTAATTAAAAAAAATTATTTATGATTTTACAATTTTACCATCCAAGTTTATATTATATTTTTTATATTATGTCAAAAAAAAATAATATTTTTGAAAACCTTGCATGTAACAATTGCAACTCACGGACAACTATTTCTCTAAATATTTTTTGTACCCTATTATTTTATCATTTTTTTTTACTATACTGGAATCCAAAAAAAAATAATGAGAATTTTGGGTCAGAGTATTGTATGTGATCGTCCCCATGAATTCGCAGGTCCCTACGAGGAGAAAAAAACATCTTGTCCTTTGAATTTGGTATTTTTATATATTTAAGTACAAATTGAATTTCAAAATTAAAAGCTGCAGATTGACCTTTGAATTTTAAGAACAAGGTTAAAATAGTTGTTGTTTATAATTTTAGCATGAGATGGAAGGCAACCGTTAATGAAAATTACTAATTAAGGATGCTTCAATACAAAATACAATACAAGGTTATTAAATCTTGTTCGGTTGATACCGGTATGTAAATTACGTTCAAAAACTTTATCTTGAGATTTTTTTAAATAATCAAAATAATATTTTTTTAATTTTTTAAAGTTACAATATATTTTGACTAGGTCAATTAGATCATAAATTGTCTTATCGCATCGATCAGGTTTGATCAGATCAATTCTCACTTTGTTTAATTTGAAATACGGTTCAGGTCAAGTTTCGGGTTAATAGGTCAACCTGGTAACCCGTCAAGTGATTTAAATAACACTGGTACAATAACGTGCTGTACTACATTTAATTTTTTTTAAATACATTTGAAATAAGAAATAAAAAGGATGCTTTTGAATAGTTTAAGTTATTGATATCATAGAAATCACTAGATTATTGGCGCGCGCTACATTATATATTGGATTAACTTTTTTTAATGTAAAAAAAGATATCTAAACGTTGCTAATATTTTTTTAGTAAAAAAATTAAACCGTGTGATGATTGACCTGATATGAATCGGTTTTTTTAGTGGATCCCAAGACAACCTAGATGATTAATAAAAACATGGTTGGAATCAAAATTTCAAGATGAATTTTTTTTATAAATACTGAGATGACAACATATTATATTGATTTGGGTCAACTTAGATTAACCTACCAATCCACATGATAGGTTATGATTCATAAAAAATTAAATCAAAACAAATAATGAAGCTTAATTTTTAATTCAACCCAATGTTAAAGGAAAAAATTGAAAAAAAATGAATAAAAAAAGAACAAAATAATAACCCAAGTCAACCTCAGTTAACCTGTTAAACTCGCGACCTGGTTCATGAAACCGAGATAATCTAATAAAAAATAAACTGAAATAAATTATAAAGTTCAGTTCTCAATCAACATAATGTTAAAACATGAAATTGAAAAAAAAAATGATAAAAGAATGACAAAAAAAAAAACTCAACATGAGTAATGAGATGATAATAACTTGTAGAAAGCAAACAGACACAAATCATGAAACCTAATTCATAATCAACTCAATGTTGAAAATTGAGATTGAGAAAAAAAATTCAATTAGAAAAAAGAAAAAAAAAACTCGAGTCAACCAAGTTAACTCGTCAAACCTACAATCCGAGTCATGAGATTGTGATAACCTCATAAAAATAATTTGAAAAAAATTATGAAGTTCAATATCCAATAAATCTAATGTTGAATGATGAAGCTGACTCTGAAAAATCGATTAAAAAGAACACAAAAAAAGAACTCGAGTCAACTACTAAACCCGTGACCTGAGTCATGAAAGAGAGATAAACTCATGAAAAAAAAGCAAAATAAATCATGAAATTTAATTTCCAATCAAATCAATAATGAAGGATAAAATTAAAAAAAATTAATAAAAGAATAAAAAAAATTTAAATTTACTAAGTTAACTTATCAAATCCTATATCCACATCATGAAACTACCAATAATCACATGAGCAAAATTGTGATGGATCCAAATTTTAGGGTGTAAAAAAGGTACCTAAAACTCAACTCACATGGACAAAATGTGAATAAGGCTCATTTTTACCTCTCTCAAGGCAACTAATAGCTTCTTTCCCTGGAGAAAACATGATTTGTTCTCTTGGTTAAGACTTAAGAGAATCAGCCAAAGAAATCTAATTATCCATCACAATTATGACCACTAAACTTACATCATGGGCTTTTTTTTTTCATTAACTTTTTTTTCTTTCAATTTTATCATTTAATATCAGAAGATTAATTAGAAATTAAATTTTATAATTTATTTTGTTCATTTTCTATTATATTATTTCAGCCTCATGACTCAGAAATAATACTTAACAAGTTAATCCGAGTTGACTTAAGTTATTTTTTGTGTCATTATTTTAATTGATTTTTTTTTAATTTCATTATTCAATACTGATCGATTAAAAATTGAACTTCTTGATATTTTTTTATTTACTTTCTATGAGAATATTTTGGTCTTACGACCAAGGTCACAAGTTTTGACGTTTTAACCCCGGTTAAATCAGATTGTTTTTTTATTTCTTTCTAAGAGTTTATTTTAGTCTCATGACCTGAGGGGATTTAATTTTTATTGGGTTGATCATGTCTCACGACCCGAATCGTAGGTTTGACGGGTTAACCTAATTGACTCAATTATTTTTCTTTTTTTTAATTAACTTTTCCCCCCTCAATTTTATCATTTAATATTGTGTTTGATTGAGGATTAGGCTTCATAATTTGTTCTAGTTTGCTTCTTATTAGGTTTTCCTGACCTCATGATTCGATAATAGTGATTAACGGGTTAACCCGTGTTGACTTGCCTCACTTATTGTGTTATTTTTTTAATTATATTTTTTATAAATTTTATTGTTCAACATTAGGTCCGATAGAGACGATTGAAAATCAAGTTTTATAATTTATTTTGATTTACTCTCTATGAGATTATCTTAGTCTCATGATCAAAGTCGTGGATTTAGCATGTTAGCCCGAGTTAAATCGTGTCATTTTTTATATTTTTTTCTACAAGGTTATCTCGATCTGATAACCTAGGTCATGGGTTTGACAGATTAACTCAAGTCATTTTTTATGTTATTTTTAATTGATTTCTTTTTTTAATCTCATCCTTTAATATTGGCCTAACTAAGGATTGTAATTTATAATTTGTTTCAATTAACTTTTCATGAGGTTATCTCGGTGTTATGACTCATGTCGCAAGTTTGTCAGGTTAATTGGGGTAATTTTTTAGGTTTTTTTTAATTAATTTTTTTTTCCAATTTTAACCTTTAATGTTAGATTGATTGGGAATTAGTCTTGATAATTTATTTTGATTTGCTTTCTATAAGGTTATTATAGTTTCATAATTTAGATTGTGAATTTGACTTGTTAACCCGGTTGATCCTAGTCAATCCAATATATTTTTATCTTAATATTAAAAAAAGATGTCATCTTAAATGTTTTTTAGTCAAGTTATGTTTTTACAAGTTGTATAGGTTGTTGTCATCTTGAATTTTTTTTTAGTCAAATTATGTTTTTATAAGTTGTATAGGTTGTTTTTGGACTCACAAAGTTAACCGGGTTATATCGAGTTAATTCTCATACGATTTAAATTTTTTTCCGGTAGAAAAAAATATTAGATCCAAGTCAATCCAATATGTTTTTATCTATCTTAATATTAAAAAAAAAGATGTCGTCTTGAATTGTTTTTAGTCAAACTATGTTTTTATAGGTTGTTTTTGGACTCGCAAAGTTAACCGAATTATATCAAGTCAGCCCGCCCTCATGCGATTTGAATTTTTTTCCTTTAAAAAATAATATTAGTAGCACCTGATTTTTTTTTTCAGAAAAATTAAAAACGACCTGCAACTTAATGCTAGTGAATAATCTTAATGATTGACAAATGGTGGTGTAAGATATATATAATTTTTGTATTTGTTTTTATTCAAACATCGAATAATAATCAATGCCTGCAAATGTTGAAAAGCGTTCAACGGCAATGACAAGTAAGCCCAAAGGATCACCTAAAGTGCTAGAGGCTAAGACCAAAAGAGATTTAAAACTAAGATATGTCCAAATTGCAAGTCCAAAACAAAATGAAACCCAAGGTTAATGCATGGCAAGTGTAGTAGTGGGAGGGAGGGCCCAAAACAATGTTATTTTTACTTTCTTACAGATGAACAAAGGATGTTCGATTTATGAATAAAAAATCAGAGTAATGTTTTTGAAGAATATTGACCACTCTTATTTTCTTTAAAAGAGTTGAGAATATAGTTTCAAAATATTAGTTGAAGTGTTCTCACAATCATTTCTTGTTAAATAATATCATGAGCTCAATATTTATGCCTTTTTTTTTATTTATTTGGTGTGAAGAAATATTTTTGGGTTAGTTTACTATATTTATATAGATCGCGAGTTGCCTACGAATTTGCAGACTTGTCTAAATCAATTACATAAACAGTCCAAAACAAAACCAGGTCTAATTCAAGGGCCGAGTCAATGGGTTGTCGAGTTCTCCCTCAAATTTCAATCGAGATATTCCGAGTCCACTCCGCCTCTTTGGTTCTGGATACTGCATTTTCAACTGTAAGCAAAGTCCATGTCCAAATAGCATTTTCAACTGTAAGCAAAATCCATGTCCAAATAGCTTTGCAAGATTGAAAACTGTAAGCAACCCATGGCTGCGGCACCCTCCGTATCACTTGATAATTCCGTTGATCTACAACTAAATTTTATTTCCCTTTTCCTTAATAGATGACCATGAATGTTTAAGGCTATATGCTCCTGTTATTATTGTGATGAGCGAAATTAATAGAAGCCCAAATCTCAACAAGAGCACTTCACCATAAATACGGGGAGATGATGTTCATATCTTCAACCCCGATAGATATTCAGAGGGGGGAAAACACCGTTGCATTTGGTCAAATCCACAAAGAAAAACACCCTATGATCTTGTGTGCGTTTCAATTCTGCAATTGCCAAAACAAAGATTGCACTCCCTATGATCTTGCAGCGCTACCGGTTTGCTCCTTCACCGACTTATGTCCACTCTCCGGTTAATCTTATCACGATGTGCCCACAGCATGGACTCCAAGCCATTGTGAACCCATTTTAGTGTGAAGTATATGTATCTGTGTTACCTTGAGCACACCTTTCTTCTGTATGGGCATTAATGCCACCACCACTCTTCCCCAGACCAAACCCTTATTTGCTTCCTCTGCCAGAGTCAATGCTGCAAGATAATGAGGAGTGAAGGGTTCTAGATTTGTTAAATTCTTCGCTGAAAGAGACAAGGGTCAGCTCAAATGTGTCGTGCAAAATATTTTAAAATTAAAATATGCTTCCTCTGCCACAGTCAATACTGCAAGATAACCATGTTTGATAAAATCTTCATCCATAAATAATTATGTATCCAAGAAGCAAAAGTATTAAAATAAACTTGAATCCAGAAATAATTTTATATTTAAAAACCTGAAATATACAAATGATATTACAAAATTAGTTAACTTTCAATAAATCAAATGTACGATCCATGCTCCTATAAAAATAAAAATAGGATATTTTACCATAAATAATCAAAAGAAAGAAACTCACATTAATTATCACTAAGCTGCCAAAATTTATAGTTCCCAAAATTATTATATAGTTTCCTTTAAATAACCCTAATAGATTGTTTTTTTGATTGCAAGATTGCAAGTCAATGGCCCCAACCTAGAAATTAACTAACATGAATTTAATAATGAAATAAACTTTTAAACAATATCTAATAGGTTAGAAAAAATTCAAATTAAAAATAATTATTCTACATCAAATAAATAAAATAGGATAATAAAAACAAAGTTTTCATGCTATAATTCTCCATGTAGTTGAAATATCCAAGCTCTTCATAGTAGTGTTTTGACTAGATTTTTTAGTGTAGCAATTCAACTAGAAAACTTTGTTTTGATTGCTAGAATTTCCTTCCATGTATTATCTCTTATTAAGTTTCCTTGGTGTGATAGGAATACTTGTAAAAAAAAAAAAAAAACCAAAGAGAAAAATCCCCTTAAATTTTAGCCACATCAAGTTAATGTAGGACTTGGAATCTTTGTAAAATATTAACTTCATTTCTTCAATGAATCCAAGCAACATTAAAAACCCTTGCAGCCCAAACCTATGCATAAATTTAGAGACTAAATAAGCCGTCTTTAATCTTCTCTTGCTTTTCAAAATTAACCCATTACATGTCTGAATTGAATTAGCTAAAAATAACTAAGAAATAATACTTTGTCGATGAATTTATCAAAACAATAACATAAACTTTGACCAATTTATAATATGTATCTGAACTTTATTGACCTGAATTTTTATTTCAATACAGTTTTATGTATATTCTATGAAATTTAAGCTCAATTTGATATATGATTTGAAAAATATATTTCATCTCAAAAACTAATTAGTAGATATTTAAAGATAAAATTCGGACCTGGGTTTATATCTTGATGATATTGTGATAAGCGAAACATCTGTTGCAGACCTCTCCCGCTTCATTCTAAAAGGTTCTCCCATTAGTGATTTCAGTCTCCACATCACCTGTCCCATGTTACACAATGGTTAAACATTGTGAAAATCTAGGCACTACCACAAGAATGAAGCTTTCTTGCTTACAGGGTTTTTATTTTTTAATTGAATAAAAAAATTATAATATTTAATATAAAGATTCTTTAGTTATTAATTAGAATATAATAAAAATCTTATAAATAATTTAAACTTTTTATTATTTTTTAGTGTGTGTCTATAAAAATATAAAGCTTTATATAACTTTAAAAACTATATTAACCCTAAATGTAAATTATAATTTTAAACTAGGTAGAGGTGTGATTTAATTGGTCATGTGTTAAATTTGTTTCCCAGAAGTCACCAGCTCGAACGTCACAAATCTCAAGACCACTGAAAATTTAGTTAGTCGTTAATTTTAGGATTTTTAGGGATTAGTCGAGTTATGTGTAAGCTGACTCGGATAACCATGGTTGAAATAACAGTAATAATAATAATAATAATAGTAATAAGATAAGATGGGTAATTTTTTAATACTCAAGTGGACTCGACAATTTTTGGATCCGTTGGCCCTATTTGATGTTAAGTGAACTTGATAAAATATCTTGTTAAAAAGATTAAATGCAACGCACCTGTGCTAATTAGCTATGCTTTGCTTGCTGTACTTGTCAGAAACTCAAAATAGAGTTCAAAGATGTGCTGTCTCCTGGTCACTTGTTCCGAGAAAAGAGAGATTCT
>Ga0325403_1004547_pt1 | contig 12915 bp, 5 predicted proteins | sample PopdelMetagenome_19_FD_205665 | JGI IMG/M metagenome (GOLD analysis project Ga0325403, IMG submission 205665) | Populus deltoides microbial communities from Bellville, Georgia, United States - Xylem-PdKOR-R4 | ecosystem: Host-associated > Plants > Phyllosphere > Stem > Wood/Secondary xylem...
CGGGGATTGAAAAGTCATTCAAATAAGGTTTGAAAGTTATTGTGTGATATTTTCTTTATTTACCTTATTGTATTTGAATTCTTTTTTCTATTTAGATTAGTACTTTTAATTTATTTAATATTTTACTATTTAGAAATTCTAATACTAAATATTAATTACATTAATTTTAATTAGAAATTCTTTCTTACAAAGAATTTTAGTTTTAATTAAGAATCATTTAATATAAAGAATTTTAAGAATAATATTAATAGGAAAAAAATATTATTATTAAGATTTTTAATAAAACATTAAGTTTTTTTCTAAATTTCTTTACAATTTAGATTTATAACCTTAAGAATCTAACTTTTATCCAAGCGTCACAGATTTTAGCCCGTGGGATGTTGCCTTGAGATTGTATGGATTTCAACAGAAAAGTCGCCATTTTTGTGCACATGCCAGACTGCTTTCCTGTAGGCTTCTTCCACAATCCGAGTGGACACTGGAGAATTTGACGGGCTTCGAAAGGAAGAAACTCAGAGTTGATGGGATCAACATTCCACTTACCTGCGTCTCTATCCATCAACTGATCAATTGTGGCTTCGTGATCAAAAGAATTAAAGTGATCCGAAAGCATTCAGTTGGGTTTGCTAACAGTCTTTCCATGGCCTAATTGAACCCTTCATTATGTGAAGCTTCAAGGAAAGTTTTGGTGTAGCAGTGAGCCTTGAAAATATGAGCTTGTAGTGACTTTTCCTCTTTGATTAAACACCATCCCTGCTCAACCAACACAGCAATATTGAAGGCGGAGAACTCGATGCATTTTCCATCCTACGCCTTTACTCCCTCACCCAGAATCTATTGATGATGGGCTCGATTTCGTTGTACAAGCTCACTGGATGCTTAAAGGAGCTCCTGATGAAGTTGGATTGATTGAGCCACCACTTTGATTATCATTACTTCCCTGCTAAAACAATGTCTTCTCTTTCCATCCCGTATGTTTCCTCTGAGCTCTAATCTTCACCATCTCAAATCCTGCTTCTTTGATCTTCCGAGGACTGTAGGAAGACATGGGTATTAATTTGTCATGTCTCTCTACTGCCTTCACTCTTCTGCTGTCCTGGACTTGAATTCTCTTGCCACGTTTCAAATTAAGAAGATTCCTTATCCACGAGGGGCAGGGATTCAGCTCATCCACCTCTGTCACAGCTGCTCCTGTCAAAAGAAGGTTATCATCGACAATCGGAAATCACGGGAGTCTGTCTGCTAATTTTAATGCCAAGATTTTCCTAACCTTTGCTTGGCGTGGCTATTGAAGCATTTTCATTTCTGCAGATGCTAATTCAGAGCAGTGAAAATCTTTGACAGATTGTATGGACAATCACTTTGCTTGGATACCCAAATCGACCAAATTTGTTCTATGAATAACCATCCTAGTAATAAATTCACCATAATCAAGTCAAGAATGGTGAATATCATTGCTTTAATAGCAACGATTACTGGTATTTTAGGATAGGTCTCGGGCGCCAAAACTACAGAGACATCTACAGCTCCAGTGACTAATTATGTCACTCCTACAGAACAACTTTCATCAGCATTGCAATCCACTGGCCAAAATAGAACATATCAGTCTTCAATTCTACAATCTCTCAAACAGTCTATGGCGAAAATTCTCATTCCCACATGCACAACACAAGCTAAAGGTACGAGTTCTTTCTCATAATAAGTTTACATATTCATTTTAGTTGGAAATTCTAAAAGCGTGCCACTGGAATTGAACTCCTCTAGCAAAATATTCATCACATGTTGCTAACAAAACTAGTCACTGTATAAACATTCAAAAGTAGAAATGCTCACACTCCTAGCTTGAACCCCCATCTGCATTGTAACTGTGCACTGGTGTAAGGCATGAACCCAACCTAATTGTGACCCTGCAACATTCCGAAAAACATAACGTATTTGTCAGCTGATTAACATTGTCCATATAGCTGAACTTGAGTTTTTGTAGCAAATAATTAAATAGAAAATTGTACAGAAGCAATGTTCCTTGTAGAAAGTAATACAATATCGAATCCACGACTAGTGCTCCAAATCTCAAAGGAAACATTAGAGATTCATATACAGTTTAAGAACTAAGAACTCACATGACAGCCTTTACTCGAGTATAATATAGGTTAAAAAATGACTGTACCTGCTCAACATTTCAAGAAGGCTGAGCCTCAGAAACAACATGTGCTAATGACTGAAATGGATGCATGCAAAACTATTCTGGAATTAATCCACTAAGACTCGTTAACCTCCTAAAGCTCTCCGATATTTAGAGTAGCAAGCTGAAAGCTCTTTGGGGCTCCCTGGCTTCTTAATTGAGAAAGCTCATCTACCATAACTGATTGTGATGTTGATCCTGGGTATGTTTTTTGTCAGCTTATGTCCCATTCCTTTCCCTGGGACATAGCTAGACCAATCCCCAAGAGAATGAACCAACAAATCATCAGATTATTTTGGGCTAAGGACTCTCCTAATCACGAAAATACCAATTTCCCCAGTTCTAAACATGCATATCATGATCAAGGTCACTAGTAGTCTAGTGGTAACAATATTTCAATTCCTATATTTCAGATAACGAAAAAGAAAACAAGCGAACCAGCTACCCACATCATTGCTAATTGACTAGCACACAATACCGAGCACTGTGAAGATGTCCCGAAACATTAAAGCAGTTTAAGAGCAAAGTTTATGTATTGAATTATCTGTTAATCTTTTTATTTTAATAATCTAATCTATTTTGCCTAACTAAAATAGTTGATAGCTTGTACCTGGTGATTAATAGACTAAAGTAGCTAGTGGTGAATACCTGTAAAAGATTATCTTTTTGTAAATTTGAGTACTCTCAGATCTTTAAGTATTTTTTTAAAAAGAGACAATGCAATGATATTCTTAAGACATAAACTCTTAATATATATATACAATAGAGAATGAAAATTATGACTTTCTTACTTAAGTGGTTCAAGGAATATTTATAGCTTTAAACCTTGTCTATTTGCTAGAATGGAGGGGTTGGAGTCATTTCACTCTTATAAATCAATTTTATATTGTGAACTATAATCCATTTATTTTATCCAGTTAAGAGATGGAAACACGGTAGGTCATGAAAGATTTTAATATATCTAATAGTGTTAATGAAATGTAAACTTGTTTAATTAAATCTATTTGTTAAGCAATAATTCCTCTAAGATTTATGTAAAATATGTGCAAGTATGACGTTAGATCTAGACGTTATATTTGAATCCATGAGTATAATGGATCCAGTCTTGTGTTAGGCCCAAATGAACATCGAGTATCTGACCACACTTGATGTGTGATGGCAAAAATCATTGGCATAGTAGAGTGGCATGCCACGTTGTTGGGCTAGCAGCACCTGCCAGACCCAACAGCGCGTGAGCTTGGCGTACTGTCAGGCCCAACACATTTATGCTGGGGGTATTTAGGGTTGGTGCATGCCAACCTAGCATGCTCGAAAGTTTAGAAAAATTATATATTATTTTGTATTTTTCTCGATCCGATATGAAAATATATACAAAAAATTTATCCGTTCATCAAAATGCAATTAAGAGAAGACTCAAATTCTACAAAAGGAAATTACTCCTTGACAATAATAGCTTATAGGAACAGGTGTAAACGAAGAATCAAGGTATAAAACCTTCCTCAGAATCTTGCTTCTCAAGAACAAATTCTAAAGATGCTAAAATGTGGTGAAATGACTTTAAGACCAAAAGCCAAGCAATGTGTTGAGCGGACCTTAGTTGGAACAGTTCAACACATAATTGGCATTCTTATACAAACATGAGCACGTTCATGTTTGATTCAATTAGTTCACTTTTGCAGGTATATTAGACGAACTAAAATTAAGTAAATCTAGCTTCAAGGACTTCAATCTGTTGAAGGGAGTTGGCTGATTCTCCAAACCAGCTAAATTGATCAAAGCCTGGCAGCATTCAATTATATGTCAGACCAGAGGGGGAAATCAGCATCCAGTTTTTGCCACTATAGATTATAGAAGAAGATCCTTTCAGTTTCAAAACAGTATATCAGAGGAAGAGATGCAACAACTTTTTTGGAAGTGGAAATAATTTATGCTTTCTGCAAACACGCACCTTTTACGATGAGTATCTCGTCAAAATGCTGTATAAACTGGCTATGTAAACAGGTGAAAAATAATAACGCTGCATGCGTGTTTGCATCATGTCTATTGGCTAGAAATGTAGAGCGAACCCTATATATATAAAAATATGTACTTGCAAAAAAATGTGTTAGTAGTAAAGCATAGAAAATTTTATACGTGGGAGATGTACAACACTGCTTTTTAACTCATCAAAACTTCAAAAAATATCTAGTGTGGACTAATTGGACACCACTTATGGTGAGAAAAGGAGGAAGAAATTAAGTGTAAGGAAGAAAGAGAAAGTATAGGAGCTCAAGAGAGAAAATGTTGGTGATCATTTGAATTTCAATTTAAGCAACTAAAAAAATTTAGTCATTTGGGCTTAACCCCAAACAACTAGTATTTATTTAATTTAATTTTATCTAGCATGTGCTCTACACGTGTTAGATGAGTGAGCACACCGCTATGTATATAACCTATTGTTGATATACTTGGTTGTCTTTCTAGATAGTAATATTTTTTCTCGTCAAGATTTTTTTAATGATAATGAAAATGTTGACGTTGAACTTAGACAAGTTCGTAGTCACTCATTTTTCTTTCCCTTAATTTCTTCACTTATTTCTTTCTCCTATCTTCTCCATGTCAGCACATGAATCAAATTTCTTTTCTTCTCCCGTGTATTTACAGTGCATGCGTGCACGAGTTGAAAATTAAGCATGGAGGGAAAAATATGCATGGGTGAACGCATGAGGAAAGAAAAGTTGGGCATGGAGAAGAATTATCCCTAGCCGTAAACGGTTAGGATGGGCCTTACGTACCCAAACAACTACGATTTCTTAATAACCCTAAAATTTCCTCTGCTACTCAAACTAAAATTTGTAGTTTATATTAATAGCTGTTTGCTGTTCTGTTTATAATTGTGTTTGTATGTATTTTAAATGTGTATTTAAATTTAAAAAATATTAACTTAATGTTTTTTTTAGTGTTTTCTGATAATTTTAATATACTATTATAAAAAATTTTAAAAAACTATTTTAATTTATTTTTAAATAATTTTTTTAAAAAAAAACACTTCACGTCATAATACCAAACACACATTTTGTTTTTTGTTTTTTTTTTCATTTTTCATTTTAATTAATAGTGTTGGAATCGTATTGAATTTTTTTTAATTGTTAAAGGGAATAATTGAAATTGGTTAATTTCTTATGGAGGTGACCAACAAGTGTTTTTAAGCAATTAAACTCTTTCCAAGTTAAAATTGAGAAAGTGTTTTACTTTTACCTGGGAATTGTTATCCAATTTATCATATCCGATATCACGACAATTTTTTTAAAAAATATCTGATATTTTTTTTTAGCAAAAACATATTATTTAAAAAATAGATAACTTGCATGTTACAAATAGTGCTGTCAGGTTTTTTTAGTTCCAACGGCAACATGAAATAAAGTTCCATAGAATAAAAGTTTCCCTTTATCAAGGCCCCAAGTCTTTCATTTGTTATATGCGAGTTTGGTAATATGGTTACGGGTAAGGTTTATTTGCAGTTATACGTACTATTGTTTGATTAAAAAAAAGAAAGTGTTTTATATTAATAGGACCTATCAATTTTACAGATGTGCTGCAGGTTTTGTAGAAGCAGCATTTTGCTGCTTCTTGTGTGGGAGGAATCATTGAATAGTGAAGCATGGTTCCATTGTTCACGTTAACAGTGGAGACATTCTTCACTGTTCTGGCTGGATTGGGTCCGGTCCAAAGTTAAAAATGTATTGAACCGGGTCTGACCAGTAAAATAAAAATAAAAAAATTATTTTTTATTTTTAATTGTATTTTATTCAAAAAACTAGTATTAAAAATTATTCAATAGCACTACATAAATTAGACGGAGATCGCTTGATGACGTAGCATTTGCAGAATTTGATTGCAATCCCAATTTTGTTCCTAATTATATTTTACCTGATGTTATTGCGCTCTTAAAAAATTTATGAAAACTGTAGTCCTTGTCGGATGTATTTCATACGTAATGGAATTATAGACAATTTAATGGAACAATATAAAATATTTTATATAAAGTATTATTTATTTCATGATGTAATAGCAATAGTTAAATCTACAATATTTAAATTAAAAACCATCAATATTAATATATATTTTTTAATTATTTTATAACATCAATTTAAAAAACATTTTTTTAACCAAACACATTAAATTACTTTTTGTTCAACTTTAATTTCAACCATAATTTTAACCGAACATATATTTTTCCAAACCAACCTTGACTAAAAATATTTTTTATAAAAACAACTTTTTTTTAAATCAGAACAGCAATCGAATACCTAACACTAAATGGCAGCATGCAATATTGAAGAATACATCAAATTATATACGCAAGGAAATAAAAGCAGCAATGTAATGTGCAAGCTTTCTTGTTTAACCATGATTAACTCAAAGAATGGTTTTTGTTTTAGACTCTTCTCTACTCTTAGCTCGAACACCAAGTCAAGAAAGGAAGCATGCTTAACATTTATCTTAGATTTAAATAATGAAGTGAGGATTGCAAAGCTACGTGCCTGTCACGGCAGTGAAGATTTTTGATGATTATTTGAATATGCCCACACGACGCAAGAATTTCTTGATAGTTTATTGCCTTGAATCCCGGAGGAAAACTCCAAATTAAATGAGACAAATCTTGGACTATTCTTCGAAACTCCTTTTCAGATGAGAGAACATGGGATGTGCAGATGGAAGGAGGAGAGGCTGGTAGATGGTGATGGAGTTTGTGATGGCTACCGTTGCTAGGTCAGTTTTGCTGCCGTACGTGAGGAAGGGTTGAAATGACAATGAGACCGTGAGGTAATGGTGGAGGAGAGGCTGTTTTATGTCCTCGCTGGCGGTCAAAAACTTGAAGCTCTCCGGTCCTCTTCTCTTTTTTTTCTCCTCCCTTGCTAACAGTGGCCTCCATTCGGTTTTATAGGACAAACATGGGATCACCTCCCAAAAAAACCCGCCCCTACCCTCTGATCTTGTTGATCTTCTTTTTTTAAAAAAGGAAATGAGGTCCTTTCAACGTCTTAATCTTGTGCCGCATTTGGTGAAAACAGGACACCGACAGTCCTGCCATTATTTGACCGTTGAAGATGGGTTTTCTTCATGTCAGAGGAGCATCGTGGGGGTGAAGGAAATAAATCAAACATGTGAGATTCAGAGGTGGTAATCTGGGCTATGATTTAGGGCAGATTTGGTGCGGTTTGGTGGGGAGACTGGGTTGAACCAAAGTCATTTTGATGGTTTCTCGGGCAGCTTTTTCAGGTTCCAAAAGAAGAAGAAATGAACAGTATTCGAACGACATGTCATTCGAGTACTTGATTTAAAACCATACGACGAGTCGTCTGCTAGGAGGGATTTAGGTTAAATTAAAGTCATTTTTCAATTTGCCCCCTTAACTTCTGAAATCTTTCAATTAAGCCTGAATTTGTCCTTATCTTTTATAAGCTTTTAAATTTCACCAGTAGTATTTTGCAATTGGACTCTTGGATTTCCATATTCCTTATAAAATGATCATTTATTTTGGGCTTATTCAATTCAATCCTCAACTAATTCTTTAAAATTCTAATTCTTTTAATTTCATCCCTATTAAGTCAATTAAACTATTGGAACCTAAATGCCTATTCATTTTGCTCTGTAGATATTTATTCCTTGTAATTTAAACTTGAATTGACTCCTGAACTTTGATATTTCTTCAATTAAATCCTTGATTGCACTAATTAAATCAATCCAAAAGTTCAATTACATCCCTAAACTTATTGAATACTTCAATTTTGGCCAAAACCCTTCCAAAATTCGATTGAGCCCTTATCTTCTTCTATTTTGCAATTTTGCTCCTATATTCAACTTTCTTCTTAATCAAGTCTTTATTTGTCAAAATTGAACTGTCAAACTTTATAATCTTATTTATGTTGGTCCTCAAACCTTTAATTTATGCAGTCATGACCACATTTTCAATTATTTTCTAATATTTTTTCAATAAGACCCCAAATTTTCCATTCACCTGGTGGTTTGAATAGTATACCTGATTGATCCAAAGTATTATCTTTTCTCTTTTATTCTTTTTCTTCTTCAAAAGAAAAATATTTATATTTTTTTATATGAAAAATAAGAAATTTTAGGGAAACAAAAAATTAGGTTACGACACAATTAACACAAACATAAGGGTAAAATTGAATGCTTTTTCCATGCTCTCTCAATGCTCTCTCAAACTAAGGCCATGTTTATTTCTCGGAAAGTAATTTTCGGAAAACCACTTTCCAAACTTTCCTGTGTTTATTTGCCATTAGGAAAGTTGGTCAACGAAAAACATTTTCCAGTCAAAGAAAAATTTGATTTGGTTTCCAGAAAAGTGTTTTTCCTTTTGGCTGTGTTTGTTTTCCGGACTTTCCTGTGTTTGTTTGCCATTAGAAAAGTTGGTCAACGGAAAACACTTTCCAGTTAAAGAAAAATTTGGCTTGATTTTCAGGAAAGTGTTTTCTTGGAAAATTTGTACGGAAAACACTTTCTAGAAGTTGTGAAAAATTTAGAAATGTCATTATTTGCTGATTGTATCAAATTTGATCCTCAAACTTTTGATTGCTATATATAATTTGTTTTGAATATTTATTTTTCAATTTCATCTCTTAAAATTTAATTTTTATATTAATTTTAATCCTTATTTTTATAATTGCTATTTTCTTTTTTCTTATCATTTTTTATTGAAATTTTTTATCTATCAAATTTGATTCTCATTCTTTTGATTGTTACTTATTTTATTTGAAATAATTTATGGAATGTTAATTATTATTATTTTAATTTCTTCATCTTTTATTTTTTTTTAAAAAATTAGATTTGATCTCTATTATTTTGATTATTATTTATTTTATTTGAGATAATTTATAAAATTATATATTTTTTTCAATTTCATTCTCATTCAACTTTTTAATTTGTAAGATTTGTTCCTCATTATTTTAATAAACTTGAGAAAAATAAAACATTAATAAGTTATTTTCCAGCTCATTTTTCATGACATAACCAAACACTGAAAAATGTTTTCCAACTTATTTTTTATTACACTACCACATATCGGAAAATACTTTCCTAGAATTCACTTTCCCTGAAATCCACTTTCAAAAAAAAAAGTTACTTTCCAGCAAACAAACGGGTCCTAATCAAAGTTTAAATCTTCATTATTTCCTGTTGTATTTATGGTTTCTTGTTTGTTATGTTTTTTGTTTTTGGAATGCATATAATTATTTGTTAGTAAAAAGAGAGAGAGAGAGGCTATTTAATTTTAGTATAAGGTTTTGATTTTCAGAAACTACATATAAAATTATTTACAAGGAGAAAGAAATTTAAAGTGAATCTTTGGATAAATTGGGTGGGAGTTTATATAGTTGTTTTAATCGTCAAACCAATTGACCTTAGTTGTTCTTGTTTTGAAGAGGAAGGAGAAAGGGCCTAAGTTTACACCTGACAACCAAACCAGGACGTCTCATGTATTCTCTGCGCCGATATGAGTGCTTGTAATGCTGTAAACGATTCAAAGACACAAAAATTAATTTGAAACTAAAAAAAATTAATTTTTTTTTAAATACATGATTGAACTACAATCTCAGACACCTAATAAATACAAAAAAAAAAAAATTCAAGTCAATCATCAAATTAGGTCTAACAATACAATAATAGTTGGTTATTATGTATTTATAGTTCAAGTCTAAGGATCTCCATTGTTTTTATGAGACTTCGGTCTAACATTTTCTAACGCTCTATATGATCAACTCCATAGAGTTGGCCTAGCAGAAAAGAGTTGAGACTTGGCAATGTGCTTCTGTTCAAAATCTTAGATTCGACTCTTGCCAGGTGCAAAGAATTTTATAAGGCCATCGGACTTCGGCAAAGTCCATGAATTAACCGGTGCACTTGCAAGAGACTCCTTGTTAAGGGCATGTGCACCCCCAGGATTTGTCGGGCTCTGGCCTGGATAACCGGTGCTAACCCAAAATACAAAGTTCTCTTATTATTAATAAAAGATTCAAAATCTATTTTCCTAACATATGAAGTGGAGGAAACCATGCATGCAACCCTAGACTTATGGTTCAAAATGTACATTATACACCAGAAATGATTGGAAGCGAGGGAGTCAAAGTTAAGGCAGATTTAGATGTTTTTTTTATTTTATTTTTTTATAATTTTTTATTTTATTTAAAAACATGGCTATTTAGACGGTAACCATAAAAAAGAGATAAAAAAAAATTACATTGAGATATATATATATATATATATATATATATATATATATATATATAAAATAGACAAACAAATTAAAAACAGCACTAGAAAATCTTATAATGATTTGTCCAAAACTTAATGTCATTTGCACTTATTAGAAGATTAGATATCGAATATGTGAACTGATGATTAGAAGACTTCAGCTAAGAAAGACAATGAAGGATCAAGCTAAAGCAAGAACCAAGATTTGCAGTACCCTCTTGAAAGACAATATTATTCTGGACTATCCATATGCTCCAGGCTGTCCAAAAGAATAAAAGCTTTAAAGCTTTTTTTAAATAAATAAAATTCAATAACCAGCGTAGACTATTGATATAACGTGTCATCCAAACACCTAGAAAAACATCCATTGATTCCCCATCAAGATAGAATTCTCATCACAAAGGTTGCAAGTTGTTTGAGCCTCCAGCTCCAGCACTAGATGGCGATGAGACAAGAAAGCTAGCCAAATGATGCGTTGGATTTTTGGAGGGCAATTCTTCAACCAAACAACAAGAGTTCTTTTGCAATTAATTAATTGGTTGATTGTGCTTATTGATGAAGAATATTCGAGAAATATTCTGCAATTCTCTTCATCTCCCATTGCTATCAAGTGTAGGCACTTAATATTTTGGTGATTCATATATAAATTTAATCTATAACTTCTATGTCAGCAGTGGCAACACATGCAAGTGAGAATCTAGCTCAGACTGATTTGTAGTTTGTTCATCGGTTCGAGCTTTTTTAAAATATGTCAACAGTGGCAACACATGCAAGAATATTCTGTTTTTTAAAATATTTTTAAAAAAAATTATATAAAATATATTAAATTGATGTTTTTTAAATATGTTCTGATAATTTTAATGTGTTAATATAAAAAATTAAAAGAAAATCTAAAAAACAAATACTATTTGAATGTATTTTTAATTAAAAAGCATTTTAATTATACTATGATATTAAATACACAAGTACTGTAAAAGCTTTTGTATTTTTTAAGTTTTCATGTCACAGTTTTATTTTTTATCAATTAATTAAATTACCATCATTAATTGATAATGATATAATTAAGTAATTTTGGTGTACGTCTATGAAAAACTTGTTAATGTTTAAATAATGACATAGACACCAAAATATTAAAGGAAAAAAAAAAGTCAATATCATAAACGCAAGCATGAAATATTGGTTTTATTTTACCAATTTTTAAAAGTTTTATTTTAAGACACTTTATAAATATAAAAGCTAGATTGTTGATACGTGTTACGTGGTTTCGTTGGTGACGTGATATATCTAAAAGTAACATTATTTTATATATATATATATATATATATATATAATTATAGAATTCAAGTTAAAATGATAGTATTCAAGTTATAGTTTTGAACCCGATCCAGTGCATCGATTTAGGGCTGGAATCAGGCCGGATTGAAAAAAAATAAAAAAGAAAAAACTCGGCGGTGTAACCCGGCTAACCTGTCGGGTTGATATGGTAAGACCCTGTCAAAAACTCGATTATAATCCGTTGACTTTTGTTTTTTTATTAAAACAATGTCGTTTTGATTTTAAAAAAAAAAGAATTGACCCGGTGAACCGGTCAAAACTCAGAACCCGAGCCTTGGACCGGGGCGAATCTAAAAACTATGATTCATGTCATCATTTAATTAATACATCACTAAATCTTCAACAAATATTCATAAAAACAATTAATTATGTCTTTTTTCAATTGATAAAAAGTTAAAATTAAAACATTTAATTGATAAAATAAAAAATTAAATATTCAACACATCTCTATCTCTGAAATAATAAAAAGTATAGTTTGAATTATAATAGTTAAATTTAGCTGGCGAATTGACACAAAAAAAATCACAATCTCTAACCTAATCAAAAACTAATTTTCAAGTTTAATTAAAAAGTAGATTCACGACATAAAATCTAATTAATTTATTTAAGTTTTTATTAATTTAGTTGATCCAATTAAATTCATTTGTACAACACCAAATAAGATTTTAAAAAATAAAACCATGTTATTTTAATAAAAATAATTAATATAAATTAACATAAAAAAATCATATAATAATATGATAATTCACAAATTAACTCTATAATCTGGTGACCCGGATGGATCCTCCAACCGTGTTGACTATTCTGGCTTGGACTGTGACCAGAGAAGGCTTCAAAGTTGTCAGGCTACTGCGCAAGTTGCCGGGAGTCGCTTTCATACGACTTCTCTTTCATACTGACTCCCCGTATTTTGGAAAAAGTTGAAAGGGCAGAATCGGCAAAAAGGAAAACAAAAAAAATAATCTTGGACACGTTCTCTAATAAAAAGAAAATTCCAACATGGCGATCACATTCAATGTCAGAAAGTCAAGTCTTGAAGCAGAAAATATATATGTAAAACGAGTCGAAAGATTAATTAAAGACTAATTCATGCTAAATATCTTTAGTGGTGTTCTGATTAATTCGTTCTAGCAAATTCCTCGGTT
>Ga0325403_1004550_pt1 | contig 12908 bp, 14 predicted proteins | sample PopdelMetagenome_19_FD_205665 | JGI IMG/M metagenome (GOLD analysis project Ga0325403, IMG submission 205665) | Populus deltoides microbial communities from Bellville, Georgia, United States - Xylem-PdKOR-R4 | ecosystem: Host-associated > Plants > Phyllosphere > Stem > Wood/Secondary xylem...
AGAATAATATGATATTATGTATTATATCTTACCTGACAAATTAATATATATATATATATATATATATATATATATATATATATATTCTTTTAACTAAGCATATTTTTTGTTTTTTATACCGGCTATTTCTATTCCCTCACGCCTACCAAATATAATATGAGATACACAGAGTTAATTAGCAAAAGAAAATAATTAGTTAATTTGAAATTACCATTATCCCATTATTATCCTAGCAAATTATATCCTTCAGTTTTGTCAATAAATTGTGGACGCCTTGTTTCGTTTCTCCAACACAACGTCTATCTCTTCTCCTTGTTAAACTTCCTTGGTTTCTTTCATCAAGAAAATTTCTCTACAATGGCTGATAAAAGCAAGATCTTGATCATTGGAGGTACTGGTTACATAGGAAAATTCATCGTGGAGGCAAGCGCCAAGGCCGGTCACCCCACTTTCGCCTTGGTTAGAGAGAGTACAGTCTCTGATCCTGTCAAACGAGAACTTGTCGAGAAATTCAAGAACTTAGGCGTCACTTTGATCCATGTAGCTGCTTAAATCTCCTCTGCTATGTTTTGATGATTTTGTTTCCTTGTCTTTTCAAGAAACAAAATGTATTGATTGTGTCATACTGTGGGGAATTTGCAGGGAGATGTCGACGGCCATGACAATTTGGTGAAGGCAATCAAGCAGGTGGATGTGGTGATATCAGCGATTGGGAGCATGCAAATAGCAGATCAAACCAAGATCATTGCCGCCATTAAAGAAGCTGGCAATGTCAAGGTAGGTCCATGATCATAAATCTTTTTCTGTTTCTGATCAAGTTATACCATTGAATCTAACATTCAGGACTGCGACATTGAGATCTTTGCGTTAATGGTAAATCAATTGAGCTCACTCTGTTCTTCCATGCTTGTTTATAAAGGAAAAAAGAGCAAGCCTCAAAAGTGCCCTCGACATTAGATTAGTATCAATCTTGCCCCCAAACAGTCTCTTGGAACAATTCTATGCCCAAACAATTTAGATTTTTCAATGGGGGTATTCTATTATAATTCCTTGTCATAAAAGTAAATTTCCATACAAAAAAACCATTTCTTATGAATTCATGATCAAATCTGAAAAAAACTAAATAAATTCTGAATGGGGACACGATTGATATAAAAATTTGTTGGGGGTAAAATTGAGAGTATATATATAGCTGGGGGATATTTTTGAGGTTTGCCCAAGATCGTGCTTAATCTCACTGTTATACTTGTCAGAATCGAAACTTCAAATTAAAATTAAATGGAACCTGGAAAAGGAGATTTGTTACAGAATATGGCATTTCTCTTTGCGAAATCTTATCTTTTCCTCTTAATGAATAAGCAAAAAGGTACATGATGAGTTTTTAAAATTATTTGAAGAGTTTGGCGTTAAAGGGCACCAGAGAAATATTAAACTGCTAGCAGCATTATAAATATTGTTTATCAAAATAATATTTGCTTGTAAATATTTTAAAATAATATATATATTTTTTATTTTTGACATCATTATATTAAAATAATCTAAAAACTTTTAAAAAATTAATTTAAAATAATCTTTTTAAAATTTTTTAACAAAAAATAGGTTCAACCTCAATGTTAAACTGGCCGTAAATGTTACAGTGTTCTGCTGCAGTCTAACAATATCAACTTCTATATACCATAATGGTGATTATTTTATTTATCTTGCTGTTTTTCTCAATTTGTCTAAGAGAATCATCAAGGAGACATGGAATTTTAATAATAATAATAATTGAATCTTTTTTTGTGTGTTTTGTTCAGAGATTCTTCCCTTCAGAATTTGGAATGGATGTGGATCATGTCAATGCTGTTGAGCCTGCAAAAACTGCATTTGCAATGAAGGCTCAGATTCGACGTGCCATCGAGGCTGCAGGGATTCCCTACACTTATGTGCCTTCCAACTTCTTTGCTGCATATTATCTCCCCACATTGGCACAGTTTGGACTTACTGCTCCTCCGAGAGACAAGATCACCATCCTCGGAGATGGCAATGCCAAGGGTAATAGACAATATGATGTTATTAACTCTCTCTATGAAATATGAGTTGGGAAATGAATTAGCCTAATAGTTTTGACATTTATTTTGCTCAACAGTGGTTTTCAATAAGGAAGATGACATTGGAACCTACACCATCAAAGCTGTGGATGATGCAAGAACCTTGAACAAGACTGTCCTAATCAAGCCTCCTAAAAACACCTACTCATTCAATGAGCTTATTGATCTATGGGAGAAAAAGATTGGCAAAACCCTCGAAAAAACCTTTGTTCCTGAAGAGAAACTTCTGAAGGACATCCAAGGTCAGTGAAACCCTCATCCATAAAACAGAATGTCAATGCCAGCACTATTTCTTTCTATCAGATTCTTGATGTGCACTGATCACAGGAGCAAGTGCAAATTATTAAACGAAGTGAAGAAATCATGTTGTTGGTATATTTTATCTGATTTTTCTTTCATTCTTGCAGAGTCTCCGATTCCGATTAATATTGTTCTGTCAATCAACCACTCAGCCCTCGTTAATGGTGACATGACCAACTTTGAGATTGACCCATCATGGGGGCTTGAGGCCTCTGAGCTATATCCAGATGTCAAATATACCACCGTGGAAGAGTACCTTGATCAGTTTGTCTGAGGCACTGGCATCTCCTGCTCTCCAGTTATTAACGAAATAAACAGCCGAATAGTTGGAAATTTGGGTGTTTCTTATAGACGAGTGTTTGTCCAAGTCAAGGAGGTCTCTTTCCTTATAGACCTTGTGAAATGATGTTCTGCTCTAGTTAATTGCCATGGTTTGTATCTATTGCTGGAAGAGATGTTCTGGGTGAGAATAATGTAATTGAGTTATGATGAATATGTTTAAAGCTCCTGCATTTGTTTTTCTAGCTTATGGCATTGTCCCCCAATGAATCAAGCCTGATGCTTGCATTGTTTTTTTAATTTACGATAAATAAAAGAATCTTATTCCAAAAACTAAAATCAGGAAGCTGATAGCAAAGCAAAGTCAACCAATGAATAGAAAATGACACAAATAAAGGGAAACAGTATTTTGGTGTTAAAGCTGTGATGGTCGAATAGCAGCCTTCGGAATGCTGAATTCCCATTTCAGTTTAGGAGGATGAACAGTAAAGAAATAGCTCTGTTGAGTGTTGATTGCCAAGAGATTACCAAAGAGAACCATTCTGGATTTCCAATTTCAGGAAGAACTTCCATATCCAGCCAATGCCAACAAGAACAAGTATGCAAGCTCATATTGCTTGACTCTAAAAACCGGATGCAATGGAACCGAGCAAGCTGCTTAACTGAGACGTGAACGTCGTGCTAGGATCATGGGCTGCATTTCTTTGGCTTAATTTTTATGATCTCACTGATGGCACTCATTAGGTTGGCATAGAAAACTACATGATTTAACTTAAACCAGCAATACACTAGATAGGTAGCAAGAATACTTGTAAATAAAGGAAAGAAAAAGGGTTGATCCCCATCACAATCCAAATGGGTTAGCTTATTATCATAATCACTACTTGAGAGACTTAATTCCATTGCGGTCATTACAATTAAAAAAAAAATCCCATTGCAGCCTAGAGCCAAATGATGAAGGGACAGGCAGAACTAAGGCCATATATGTAGAGGAACAATCGATAGGGCTCTAACCTCTAGGTTGGGTGTTTCTAACCATTTGACGGTTTGATGTGCCTTTGTTTCTTAACTCACCATCCAACAACAGTTCCAAACAATTCTGATATCCACCTAACAAATTAAGGAAGGATCCTCAACATTGTGGGATTGGTTTGTCATGTGCTGTTGACTGGGCGTAATTAATATGCCAGGTTGCTTATGAAAAAAATAACGTGAAAGGAAGTTTCTTTATCCTCAGACATCAGAATATTGCTCGACTGATCATCCACAAATGGCTCTCTAGCACCTGGCATTTGAAAATTTCTTGAAAACTTAAAACTTAAACAATAGTTATTCTTATCTTCTACCTTAGAACCAAATTTTGAAGAGACAGCTTTTCTTCTGCTCTGAAGAAAGCTGTCGCCTATGAATGGCCGAGTGAAAAAAAAATCAGGATCAAAATTATTTCCACTCGTTTTCTTTGCCCTTTACAAAAACTTGATTCACAGCACAAGAAAATTTCTGACGCAATTGTTTCTATAGCACAGGTATATACATCTACAAGTTCTGTCTTCAACTGTTACACTATTTTTTTTTATGACATTCGAACAAGATTAGAGCCTTCAAAGAGTTTGTTTAAATAACCAAAGAATCTGAAATCAAACCTACATAGCCATGAGAGCAAGTTTGATGATCACCAGCCTCATCTCTTCTTAAGAAACCTTGTCAAAATAGCCTCTCTAATTCCAGAAACTGGTTCTGGTTCTGGTTCTGGTTCTGGTTCTGGAGCTGGTGTCGGTGCCTGCAATATTGATGCCAGAGCTATTTCTTCTATTCTCGGTTGTTTCTCCAAGTACCCCATCATTCTCCTAGGCTTCAGCACCCCACCCTTTTTCTCAACTGCAACATCTTAAGAAAAAAAAATGCAACTTACTATTAGTTCTACAGATTCAAGAAATGAGGCTCAACAACTCACCTAACATAAAAATGTTAAGAAATCCTTACCATTTAAATCCAAGTAAGGTTTTGAAGATTCTGATAAGAGAACAAGTGTAGGGGTGACAATTGCGAGGAGAGCCCAGAAGAAGAAAATCACTAGAAAAATTCTCCCAGTCATTTGTAGGGGAACAGTGGTACAGTCCGATATTATTTGAGATTCTATCGCAGATATAGAGGGAGAGTTTCTATGCCTATAATTAGCTGGCCATGTCCGAGAAACGTTGTCAATATAAAATTCAGCAAAGTACTGCTCCAATTTGTTATACATTTGTCTTTCAATTTTAAAGTCAATTAGTATCAAAATAACATATTCGAGACGTCTGCTATTCAGTTGTTGGAGATTTGATATACAAGTTGGTACATGATTAGACATTTCCATCTGGCATCATTGCCATGGCCCTAGCCAATACATACGTGCCAAGCCTGCTTTTGTGGTATTTTGTACTTCACCCCCACTCATTCTAGCCGTCTAGCAATGGAGCAGCCAGGTGATATCTGAGAATATGATTATGGCTTGAGATATTCAATTATTCAAATTGACCATGTCGTGAGTAACTTTTTTCTTCAATCGGCTTTGGCTCCTTGCTGATTCATGGCTACACTAGCTAATTTCTCCCTTGTGATTCAGTGTTGCTCACACTCGTTTTCGGGGCAGCACGAGGTCAGAATTGGTGATTCGCCGAGGAAACTTCAAGCAAACTTCTGGCTGTCCCCAGGAGAGAGACTGCAAGGAATCTGACCTCCAACAGAATGAATCCATGAATGTAGATCAGCAGATGAACCGCAAGAGAAAAATTGGTGGACCATTTCGGCTTCGCATTGGGTTTACATGGATTCCAGTCTGAACAAGCCTTGACCCAGTTTGATCCTTTTTGTGCTTTTGGTTAGGTTCACGCCTAGCTTTTTATGGTATTGATAAAACCTTAACGTAAAACCAATTTAGAGCATTCCGAACAAATGCTGATTGTATAATATTAACCACATATTAAATCAAGATGATCATGATTCAAATACAGTTGAAACTTGAAACATTGAATCCAAATACAATCCATTCACACAAGTCACTGCAAGGGACAGCAAAGCACAAACAGTGCAATTTAATCGATTTCTGCAACTTCAAAATTAAAAAAATATATGGAATGTCATTTTAGAACACACAACATCCAAGGAAACGAAATGGTCAGCGGATGTGTAAGGAACAGGGGAGGAAGAAGGTGGGAAATTGTGATCTGAAAATTTTACAATTTGCGTTGAAGTTGAAAACGAATTTTGATTCATACATATAAACTGTAGTCAGTGAGATGAATACAGAATCCAACCAGGTCTCGCCATTGGTTCAAAATCATACAAGTGGGATTTTCTCAATCAATGCACAGCTCAAACATCAATTCACACACTGACAGCTCAGGCATCTTCAAATACTAAACAAAGTAGGCCGGCTCACCATCAAGCACGATTGATTCATTAGACTAGAAAAATAGAATACTAGAAGAATTCTAATGTATAAAGGAATACCTCCAGCTAACGCAGAAAATGTGTGATTGTAAAGTCATGCTAGTGACTGCTACAACTAAAAATATAAAACAAAATGAAATTTTCAAATCCTATTGAGTTTTGCATATGGCACTTGACGTAGACAGGAAAACCTTCAAAAAATTAAAAGCAAGACATCTGGAAGGCTTCAGGACATGTCATAGCTTAGTCCCTCATCAAGCCACTGCTACTTGCATCAGACTTCTTCTTGCCATACCTCTGCAAAAAAACAAAAGGAAAGGAGTTACCGCATTTTAACTGGAAAAAGAAAAGGAAACATCCAATGTGCATTTTAACTCCATTTGTGTGTTCAAACAAAAAAAGAAGAAGAAAACCAGCCATCAATTACCACGACTGAAAGAGAATATAGAAGATGGTAGCAAAAGGGAGAGAAGAGGGGTGGTTACAACAAAACTCTCCAAAGCTCTTACCTGCTTTCCTAGGCTGAATGGAACATATTTGTACTTCATCATGTGCATGATTTGGCGCTTCATTGTGAGGACAAACAGAACAATCCAATAGCAGAGTAATATGGGCCAGAAAACAGGGACATCAAATATAGAAAAGAAGGTCATTAGGAAGGCCACACAAAAAGCCTTGGTGATGGCATACCTGAAAGCAGAACCAAAAAAACAAGTCATTTTTGGGGTCTGGAATTCATAGAAAATAAGATATGGTCAGAGTGCAAAGTGTGAGATGGATTCTGTTCATTCAGTAACATCTTAGAATGGGGCTCTGTCAGAATAAATGATGTTGATCAGACTGAGACAAAGTGTATCTTCTTCCTGCCTTGCAAGATCTAGGGCCACTAAAGCTTACCAACAATATTGTCTTCTTGTTGACTAATTAACCTACGATGTCTGTTATTAAAGCTCTTTGTAATCTTTCCTCGTCAACTTGCATATGCAGCTGGTCCCATGCCAATAGGATTTTTATAAACCTTTTTCAAGCCTCTTAGCAATAGTTTCTAGTTCCTCAGTCAGTGTGATGTTGAAAAGCCAAAAGGTATAACTTTTTTTCAAGACCCCCCCCCCCAAAAAAAAAAAAAGGAAAAAGAAAAAAGAAAAAAAAAAGAGTACCCTTCTAATATCAGCTCTTACAGAGTATAATTTATGCCAACAACAGCTAGCAAACAAAGATGGCAATAATCAAACAAATTATGGTAATGTGTGTTTTGTTGGCAACAAACTGGTTTCAATCCACCAGAGGTTATATGGATTGTCCACATCCATGCCTCGTGTTAATACCCTTTTGAATTTATTATCTGATACAGAATACATATTCCAAGTGTAGAAATCATGCGGCATTAATGACACCAACGCCATGAAACATTAATAATATTCCACAGAAATTATAACTGGCATGTATAGGGTCAACAAAATGCAAAGTGCTAAATCTCTATGTAACACTGAGTGTTCTCCAACTAAATTTCCTACCACACCAGCAGCAGATGAAAGCAGCACTTCATACTAACTTTTAGATTTTTACACTTTAATCAAAATAGTATTTCTGATATCCTATGCTTCAAGATTAAAATGGACAAAGCAATCATAAGCAAAACCCATGCAGGACAAAAAAATGACACCTGCTTGTAAGGATAAATAAAGCCTGACAGATAAATATTAATGGAAACTAATACCAGCACGAACACCAAAAACATGCTGGAGTACAAAGAACATGCTGGAAAATCAATTGCATAACCTATTCAGGCATTCCACCCAAACACTAGCTAATATACCAAAACAAATGGAACCATCTACTATACTACAAAAGAAAATCTTGATTACCAGAACTTAAACTCAGGAAGGCGGCGGATAAAGGGCTTGAACTCATCCGATCCTTTAGTTGGCAAAGAAGCCCCATCCAAAACTTCAAGTTCAGGATCAACCTTGGGTGACAGAAACCCAATCAACAAGTTCAAGATATAAATCCCAAGACCATAAGACACAATGTAAAACCCTTGAGCATAGAAAACACGCAACACATAAATTGCTGCAACCGCAAGAGTTCCAAGCCACCTCTGCATCGGATGAGGAGTGGATCGGTCAAGATAGTACTGGAATGCCCGAGAGAAATCATTTCTCCACTTCGCAACAGGTCCCACCACATTGGCAGCATCACCACCATTTCCTTCCATCAATTACTATATTCTAATTTCTCCTGCAGATCCAAAACATAATCAATAATCTTCTACAAAACTTGAATTAATTAGGGCTCAAGCTAGCTTAATTGCAATAATCATTTCAGTTATTTTCTTCAAAACAACACAACTTCAATAACAAAAAAAAAAAAGAAGAGGATCAAGAATCGTTAAATTTCTTCTTATTTTTTTAATCACATGCGTAAATGATAACTATAAACGCGGAGAATAATTCAAATACTAGGCAAAAAAATAAATTAATTGAGATATAGAATTAGCTAAGCATTTTCTATTGTTTTTTGATTTCTCGGAAACCAAACAGAAATTAAACAAATGAAATCAAGAATCGTTAAAAACCTGTTTCTCTTTTTGCTTAAATTGATCGAGTGAATCATAAATATAATAATAGCATACATAAAGAGAGACCATGAAAGCTAACCTCGAGAGAGTTAGGATTTTGAAACAGGTGAGGATCCAATTAGGGAAAGCGAACGGTGAGAAGGTGATCTATCGGTGATGAAGCGATCGCTGATTTTGTTACCTTCTCTTTCTCTGTACTTTTTTTAAAGCTTAAAATGCGTTTAGCATCTGAACGATGGACATTTCGCGTGCCAGTTGCAGGCGCGCGCCTAATCAACCCATCAGAACGTGCCCTTCTTATGTCGTTTTATTAGGAACTATTTATGGACCGAGCCAGGGTCTCCTTGGGACTGAACGTAGCCAGCCAAGTGACTGCTTGGACAGGCGATTTCGGCTCGCGTTAAAGCCCGATCCTGATCCCAGTCTCTTCTTTTTGTAGGATCAGTTCAATTTTCAATCCCAGTCTCCTTCCTATGTTTTCACTAAACCACCTCTGCCTGGATACAAATGAAAGTGTGGCCAAGAACCGGCCCGAAGATTTTATGGGTTTTTATGTTTTTCTCTCTATTTGGCCTTTTTAATTATTATTTTTTTCATTTTCTTCGATTTGTTTTTATTACTCGGTTCAGCTCTTTTTCCGTGCACACCATTAATGAAATAAATAAAATTGAGAGGAGGTTTCCGTTAAGCGATTGGGCCTTGCTTGATAGCTATGATATAAAGCCCGGCAAGTGAAATTCAATAAGCACGACTCCAAAACAATTGGAGTCATTTTGTAATTGATATAAATTGTGATCCTTGGAGAGCAGCGCTGCAGCTGAGTGTCAGGGACCATTTTGTAATTTAATAATGGATCAAAAGCCAAATTTACCCTCCAAAGTCTCGGCTACATCCCACTCTACCCTCACAGTATCATTTTTCTTAAAAACCCCACAGACCAGCACCGAGCTAAATTTCTCTTTCCTGTCGCAGTGAAACCAACGAACAATAACCACTTGATCAAACAAGGAGTAGGAGATGGGGACCCTAGGCAGAGCCATATACACCGTCGGATTCTGGATTCGCGAGACCGGCCAAGCTCTTGATCGTCTCGGAGGCCGCCTTCAAGGCAACTACTACTTCCAAGAACAACGTAAGCAAGCTTAGCATTTCTGTAAACCCTAGATCCTAATTAAATCTCTTTATAGCTTCATTTTATCTAATTAGATCATATAATTAATTACCGCAGCTCGCATTTTTACTACGAATTTATTTGCGTGTTTTCTGTTTTCGAATCAGCGTAGATAATTTTATAATTTGCGGAGCTAGTTTGCTAATTTGGTTTTTTTGGAGAAATGTTTTATTTATTCGCTTAATCTTTGTGAATGTGAGCATTTCATAGATTTGATAGTGAAAGTTTAGATAATAATAACTTTTTGTCGTCGTTGTAGCATGGTTTTTTAGATTGGGCTGGCTTATTATTGATGAGGATAGTTTAGTTTCTCGGAATATAGCTGTATAATTTGAGGTTGTGATTGTTATTGTTAAAGATGCCACTTTAATGAGATGCAGGAGCAATTGGTTTTAACCGATAGGGTTTTGAAAGTTTTCTTTATAAAGTGAATTTCATCCCGAATACTTGCCTCCCTTTTGTTCTGTTATTACTGAAAAAATACTAGTTTTGCAATTACTGTGATTTTCCATCCACTTTCTTACCTTTTCTCTTATTGCTTGGATGAAATAACTCCTCCTCACGAGTGCTTGTGGTTTTATGTTGCATGTGCTCAAACTATCATGGAAACTTTTATTTTATAGTATACCCAGGGAATAATGAATATGAGTTTGCTATGAATTGGATCATTTGGTTAAATTCCATAATGGTTATGGAGTGCTTTGGAAGATAGCTCTGTGATGCACATGGGACACTCTCATGAACTCCATCCTGTCAGAGAAGTGACACGAATACATCACACATTCAAGACTGGTTTAAGCATTTTAATTCTCTTGCTCGGTATCATCTGCCTTGATGCCCGCTAACTACATGTTTCATAGTCCAATCTCTTCTTTTCATCTGCCTTTGAATCGAGTCATTTGTTCCTTATTTGTGCATCAACTAAACAAGTAGTTTAGCCTTTTTTGTTTTTTTTTTCTTTTATCTCCTTTCAATATGATTCTTATTATTAACATCAAGGAATATAATTTGGGTTATGCTGGTCTAGCTTGTCATTAGCTATGGCGGATGGTTGTCAAATCAAGATTTGAGTCATGAATTGGAAAGCCCATTTTTGGGATCAGAACCATGAGATTCAGTAACAAATGAAAATGGCATTATGAAAGATAAATAATATACTGCATATCAAATGAAAAGTGATCATTTATAAACAAAATGTGCATCAATTCATTTAATTTATTAGTTCTAAGTCTCTAAATGACCTCATAGTCTCAAAATCAACATACTGTTCATCGTTTTGTATGCGAATCGAGTCTAAGTATCTACCACATTAATCATTTCTTGTGTTTTAGTGTCCAGGCATCGAACTCTAATGAACATATTTGACAAGGCTCCTGTAGTTGATAAGGATGCATTTGTGGCTCCCAGCGCCTCTGTAATTGGGGATGTTCAAGTTGGAAAAGGATCATCCATCTGGTATGGATGTGTGTTGAGAGGTAAGATTTTATACCACTTATATTTGATGCATTTAATCTAGAATTTCCCCTTCAAATATGCTCAAGTGGATGTAATTTTTGGGCCTAAGAATTAAAATTCTACAAAGAGCTGTCCTTGTTGTTTTTGGCTTTTGCAATGACCATGAACTTATTTTGGTGGGCAGGTGATGTCAACAGCATCAGTGTTGGATCTGGAACTAATATACAAGACAACTCCCTTGTGCATGTGGCAAAATCTAATCTAAGTGGGAAGGTGCTACCAACTATCATTGGGGACAATGTTACTGTAGGTGAGCATTATTATGGAGGTCATATGTTTAGCTAGGAGCAATTAGGTGGTCATGTGTGATGCTTTCAAAATTTGCTTAATGAATTTAAATTTGAACTGGGCAGGTCACAGTGCTGTTGTACATGGATGTACTGTTGAGGATGAGGCTTTTGTCGGTATGGGAGCAACACTTCTTGATGGTGTTGTTGTTGAGAAACATGCTATGGTTGCTGCTGGAGCTCTTGTGAGACAGAATACAAGGATCCCTACTGGAGAGGTATGTCAGCTAACTCTCCCTCTCTCTCTAAGAATTTGAAGGTGCTTTTTTTCTGAATTTATAAATTTTTAGCTGTTCATCATATGCTTCAGACTTGTCTCGAATTGGATGCATCAAGGATATTGACATCTATTTGTAGAGACTGACTGTAGGTCTTCCTACACACTTTAAAGTTTAAACATTTAACAATCAGAGATGTAAATGAGAAGAATGAACTTCCAAACACTTCTAAACCCAAAAGTATCAGACATTATAATACAGTTTGATGTTAAACAGATAAGTATGTGGAGAATGTGTTTGTTCATACTGCATATGTGAATCTTTATAAGATATGCTGAAAGTAAACAGAAATACCAGCTTCAGCTGTTTGCAATGTATGCAGGTGTGGGGAGGCAATCCTGCAAAGTTTTTGAGGAAGTTGACTGATGAAGAGATAGCCTTTATTGCCCAGTCAGCCACCAACTACTCAAACCTTGCACAGGTTCATGCAGCTGAGAATGCAAAGCCTTTTGATGAGATTGAGTTTGAGAAGGTTCTTCGCAAAAAGTTTGCGAAGAAGGATGAGGAGTATGACTCTATGCTAGGTGTTGTGCGTGAACTCCCCCCTGAACTTATTCTTCCAAACAATGTCCTACCAGATAAAGAACATAAGGCAAAATGAGCCATTTCTTGAGGTATTGTTTCGTAAACTTCAAAATTTGAGGTTTGTCTTTCAAGGAATATTTGTTGGTATCCGCAAATACATGAAGAAGGGATCACTTTCTTTCCCAATAATACAAGACATGTTTAGGGTAGAATTTTGGCTCCATTTTAGCTTCAACCTCTGCTCTTCTTGTGGTTGTTCAGGCTCACTCTTTTCTTCCATGGGAGAAACTAATGCCATAAAGCATCATGTACCGTGATGTTTTTCTGATTCATGTACCTAAGAAATTCAATTTCAATATGATTTTGTTGATCCGTACTTCTGATATCAAATTATTTAAGGGGTTGAAATAACTAATTAGTTCATGTGGCAATACTCTTTTGTGTCTGCATATT
>Ga0325403_1004551_pt1 | contig 12904 bp, 19 predicted proteins | sample PopdelMetagenome_19_FD_205665 | JGI IMG/M metagenome (GOLD analysis project Ga0325403, IMG submission 205665) | Populus deltoides microbial communities from Bellville, Georgia, United States - Xylem-PdKOR-R4 | ecosystem: Host-associated > Plants > Phyllosphere > Stem > Wood/Secondary xylem...
CTCAGCACAAGCTTAAATACAAATCCCTCTCTTTAATATCAAAACCTTTAATTCAAGAATCCAAGCAGTCTCTTAATTAAAGGATATAGTATTAAGTATTAAGAAAGCAACAACACTGAGAAAAAGGTAGCATTACATTATCAAAGATTACAGTGCACACATATATCTACAGAGTAGAGGCTCTTGATTAATTCGTTGCATGATTCTATCTCCATCAACTGCCCTAGCATCCCAAACATCATCTGCCTTGGCTGGACTCAGTCACTCACACATTCCTTCATGAAAACAGGGTTGACCCTTCTTGACACGCACTCATAGAAAAAGCAGGAAAGGAACCAAAAGCAGGGAAATTATTAGGCATTCATACATTATCCAATCTGGCCTGTCCATTCTTGTCTGCATAGCTACGACAGACATCCAGCTTTAATTGGACCCACTTGCTCTTCTCCAAGCCAACCTCTAACCATCCTCCCTCTCTGAGACATCTGCCTAGCGACCTCCCCTTCTTGGAGCTCAGTCTAACTGATTTTATTCCCATTCCAAAATGATCAGTGATAGATGTGACATCCTTCTTAATTTAATCCTGAGCTTGGAGATCATGGTCAGATAATTTCAGGGCTGATATTATATTGGTGTTGATCATGCATGGTACTAGCTAGTAGGCAGCTTATGGATTCGTTATTCTTCTTTCCAAGCATGCAAAAACAAGCTAAAGCTGGATGACCCACCTGTATTATCATTCTCTAGTACTGAGCCATAACTCTCTTCTTCTTGAGTCAACAACAATGATGGAGATGATGATGATGATGCAGAAACTGCCTTAAATATAAATAGACCTTGCCTTGGGCCTGAACCAAAGAGCCAGTCATGCACATCCCAACAAACGTCCACTCTAGTGCTTTTATTCACGTGGATGGACTCATTTCCTCTAAACTTCCACTGAAGATGCTTTACAAGAATGGCTAGTTCCCCATCTACCTTTATCTCTAGTTGAGGATCAAACCGGTCACCAATAATATTGCTGCCACTGCTACCGCCATTGATGCATTCAATTGAAATCCCATGGAACTTTCCCTTCTCAATAAACTTAACTCTAGTCTTGAATCTCTTCTTGCCAAATACGTGTTCCTTCCTTGACACCAGCATCGGCTCAATAAGAGCAGGCCTACAGCCTGTCTTTCGGTAGGCATCTTTCTTTAAATCTCCAACAAGTAGAACCACCTCTTCTTCGCAGACAATAGCAACATAGTAGTCTGATTGTGGCTCCGTCTCCCCATTGAACTTTGCGGCCTTAAGGTCCCAGACCACATCAACAGCCCTACCATCTACTATGAATTGCTTTGAACCTTGTTTTCTCCGAAAGTTCCATGGCTTAAGCTCGACCTTGCACTGATGATGCTCGCTCCCATTCGTTGCTTGAACAGAAATAGACAAGCCATGCATCAAGAGATTCTTGCACCATGTAATGATGATCAAACGGCAGAGACCAGCTAACTTTGTTCGATACACAGACATAAACACACTCTGGCCTGACCTGGTTACATTAGCCCCTGGCTCAACAATTTGCCTCTCACCAGAGGAGAAGCAGGCAGGGATACCTAATGAATCAGGCATGATATATGCTCTCTATACACTACAAATAATAAGATAGAAACGGAGAATAGATTCAAATGCTTGATTACACTAACTAGAGGGAGACAAGGTTCAAGAGATATGGGTTTGATCCAGATCTCTCAGTTTCACCTCAAGGTCTGTTCATGGATGCTACTGGTTAGTTGTTTTCTTGGAAGAATGTTAGATATCAAGACTCGAGAGATCGTCCTTACTGCTTCAATAACCAATTTCCAAACTCGCAGTTATTTTGAAGATAGAGGAGTAAGAAAGTAGGAAAAGCAACACATTTTATAAGCCATTATATACTACTCGTGCAAGCTTTTCAATCTCTCCCCTTTTGCTTTTACTCCTTTCTGTTTCCAATCAACTTAACTTTTTCCCTGTTCTTAAAGTGGGTTTGGCTTCAATCATAGGTTACTATCATATTTTTATTTTATGTATGGTAAAAAGGGAGAAAACCCTTTTCCTCACATTTGAGGCTTCTGATGAAAGTGTACTCCCTAAAGAACAGAAAAAGGTTGATGTGGGGAAGAGGGTCAAGCTACTTTCAATATGGGAGCATGTGGGAGGAGTGAAAAGAGGCTGCTAAATAAGATGTGGCAAGATATTTGGATTTATATATATATATATATATATATATAATGCTATATGTGCTTGTTTTTCTACCTCTTTACCTGTAGTTTTCCTTCAGTCATTAACTTCCTCGGAAGAGTTATTGCAGGAAATTAATTGGACAAGGAATCTAGATTCCAGAAGCAACAAATGCTGAAAACCAGAGGGATCTAAGGCTGGCCCAGCTCTTGGTTGCCTCTCTACCTAGAAGACAAGCACGCAGAGAACAAAGAAGCCTAGATGATGCGTAAGGAGATAATTACTTGTCAAATTAGAATTTGAATAATAATTTCCAGACCAGAGAGCTTAATTCACCCTTATGCCTATATTATGAACTTGGGTAAGACCTGATCTGTCTCCAGGTGGAATCATGATACAAATTGATCCTTTTGGATTGATTTCATCTCCTTTTAGATTGATTTCATTTACATAGGACATACCATCAGTGTTTGTTACCCTGGGGTCTGAAGCATGCTGTGTGATCTTTCAGCCATACCTGGAAACAGAGTATCTGGCAGCATCCGCATCCTCTGATCCCGCTACAAACAAAATGCTCAGACAAAAACTTCAAATTTTATTAATGTAAATGGTGATCTGAAACAGACCCTGAGACTATTGAAAATTCCAAATGGCTCATCCTAATTCATGGCAATACAATTAACTCGTTTATTAGACAGCAAGATTGGTGGGCCCCGAAAAAAGCATCAATATCAGTTGCTAGTATACCATCACAAGAAGTACACCTGAGCTGGAGAGCAGATGGAAGATAAAAGGAAAATACTAATGGAACTTGCTGCCTCATTAGCAGTTCAAAGATACTACAATTTTCTATATGGACTTTTACAATTAGGAGTCTCAAACCTAGGCAGCGCACTTGCATGGTTGCAGGTGTTATAGCTAATAATCTAGATTTCGTAGGAAGCAACACAGTAGGTTCTATTAGCCCACAAGATCAACTGTTATGTCTGAAATGATTCAAATCAATTATCATAACTGTAATGTCATCCAAACTACCCCTACTCACAGCAAGGTTCACAAGCTCCTTACAAGCATTCTCAAGCACCACAGAGGCAGATCTCTTCTTGTACCAACTATTTTCTTTAATAGGAGACTCAGTCTTGATGTTTATTCGCTTGACCAATGAAATTTTTCTTGACTTTGTTGGAGGACTTTCATTTTCACATGCAAAATCATCTTCATTGTCTTTCCAGCTGCAAGCCTTCTTCTTATAGCTTGGTGAGTGTCTGGACTCTTTTTGTTGCTTGACGAGTGAAATCCGCCGCAACTTAGATGAAGGGCTTACATTTACACAACCATAATCAATATCATTATCTTCTGGAATATCTCCTGTGGTTCCCACATTCTTCTCAGCCATACACAATGAAATTACCATGTCAACAGCTTCTTGATTCCCAACCTAGGGCACAAATTACCAAAAAAGAGTTAACAGCCACATAATTCCATAAATCAAGCAATGAAGTCAATGCCCTCATAAACCATACAAATGTCAACTCTGTCAACTTCAAGATGCACTACTGGACCTTAATGTTGCAAAAGTAGAGAAAAGGTGCTCAACCCTGTAAGAGATGGTTTTATACTAGTAATTGAGATTAAAGCGGCCTTCAATTTTCACAGTTAGTAGGTTAGGTCCAAACTTAAATGAGTGATTATAAAGTAAAAACTTTCAATCCCATAATTTAATGCATTTGAAATGACAAAGCATATTATTTTACCCAGAGTTCACAAGCAAAAAGAAATGAATTTAACAAACGAAGGCAAAGGATAGAATAAAACAATTTTCCATTACCAATATTTATGAGTTAAATCCAAGATCAAAGTTTATGCATAAAGTTTCCACAATGAGCATTGTCCATCTCACCTCGTCCCACAGTCCATCAGAAGCTAAGATGAGAAATTCCATGTCCGGACTCAGCTTCAGGAGCTTTGTATCCGGCTCAGCCAGTACCCAGTCCTTCAGATGAGCATCTCCAATGCTTCTAGAAACAGAAAGTATCCCATGAACTCTCCATGCACCTCGATGAATCTCAACATATCCTCCCTGTATCACATTATTAATGAATATCACAAGTAATCCACAACCCCTTTCATGCACTGCTGTATATACTATCATGTTTCGCCATGGTATAAACCATACCTTATCCTCTATCCTTTTACGTTCATCCTCCCGTGCTGCTCTATGATCTTCTGTAAGGGCTTCAGCTACTCCTCCTCTACAAAGAACAGCTCTACAGTCACCTAAGTTTGAGATAACAACCTCCTGCCCTTCAATTAAGGCTGTGACACAGCAAACGCCACTGACTAAACCCTGCATTATTGACAATATACAGCCATTCTTCTACAGTTGATCAAGAAAGATAATAGGAGTGGTGAAAAAGAAGAAGATGCATTATTGTTGTACTTGTACCAGTCTACTCCCTCCTATTTCAAGTAATATACACAGCAGGATATATAAAGATGGGATAGAAGAACGATGTCCAAATGCAATCTCAATAAAAAAAATATATTTATCATCACAAAAAAATTGCTTTCAGCTTCACATTTAGTCTTTTGAACAACCAGTCCTATCCTCGAGTTAGTCGATTCACCATTCAAAACCAGTTTTGTAAGCCTTAATCAGATAGAATCAATTATGTAATCCATAAACAGGATTGGTATAGCCAGTACTCCAATGGTCGGTGTAAAGCTTAGCTAAGCCTGACATCTGAGTAGACTACTTATAATCAAGTCCTTGAAGGTTTTAGGGAGTTGGACTGACAATGAAATCACAGAATTCTGCATCAAGACACACAAGACTTACATCCAGTTTAGAATGAAGAATTAGGACTTCCAAATAATTAAGACTCTTGTTGTTCACAAATCATTCTTTTTCAGTCAATTATCTTTCTCCAAACTATAAATAGCAGCAGCTTTTGTGGACCAAGAAAACCCAATAATCTGCAGCTTTCCAATTATGGACAAGTATGGTCAAAATTCTAATTAAAACAGTTTACCTGCCTTATAAGCTAGAAGCAACAGTTGACACAAAATTTCAAATGCATTCCAATTTGCAAGAAGAATTAATATCATCGAACATTAAAATTTACAGATTTCCAACGATTAGTGAACAAGAAAGAAAGAGTAAAGGGATGATGATACCTGTTTCAAGAAATCCTGGTCAGTTTTCAAATACCCAGCTTTAACAGCTTCCTCTTTGGAAACATTCCCTGCATCACAATTCACCATCTTTTCAAGAATATTTACGTGCAAATTCTCTGCAACAAACTCCACTGCCTTTTTGCCTCCATGCCCATCATAAACTCCAAAAAATCCCTACACGTTACATTACCCAAAAACAAAAATCAGAAAAAGAATATATAAATATCAAGTTGGAAAGCCGAGAAAATCCAGTAGTAAGAGAGAGTATTACTTGGTTTGAGTTGCCATGCAAGCAAGAAACAATCTTGTGGGTATCTTCCATGAATTTTTTCTTGCCTTTGATAGCAGAGACACCAACACCATTCCCACTGAAAGAAAGGGCAGTGTTCCTGGGAGTGAGTTCTTGGAAACGGGGTTTCGTACTGGTACGACTATTAACAGTGTGGATTTCTTGGAGCACATTTGGGATCTCAATCATGGGCGGTCTCTTTCGCTTCAAAGAACTACAAGCAGCAGCTATAGCTAATGGTGATTCCTTGGTGGGTTTCTTGTCCATTTCTGCCTGCAACAGCTAGGTAGAGAGAAAGAGAGAAGAAGAGTTGGGCTGCCTTCAACGGCTATAAAAAAATAAATAAATAAATAAATAAACGGAGAGAAACGGGAAGGATTTGGGACTTGGGAGTCAAAAGTAAAATGGAGAAGGTGGGTCAAAAAATCAAAAGAAAATATTTTTTGGGTTTGAGCCGTTAGAGGTAAATAATGGTCAAGACTTTGAATGTGTACTTAGTTGGACTTGGAGGGAAATGAATGTGAGTCTAGCTTTGGATCACGTTAGGGCACCCTTAGATGAGAATTCCAATTTGGTTTTCGTTAATCCATGCCTCTTTTGTCAGTAATTTTCTTTTTTCTTTTTCTCAAAACACTTATATTGTAAATATAGATGCATCACACACGTTATTTGATCTGGAGCTTGAGAATTTCTCAAAATTTTTTATTTTTTTCTTTGTTTTTTTTATTGTTTTAATGTAAAAAATAATTTTAAAAAATAAAAAAATATTATTTAAATATATTTTCAACAAGCATAAAACACACCGTGTGATTGGAAGGAAGGGTCGGGGAGTCGTACGAAGTACATAACATCCATTGTCGTACTCTTCTTCCTTGGTAATAATGACCACAGTTCCAACTAGTTTGACCAAATGAAACTATTTCTGAGTTATCAGACCAGAGGCCGGCAGCTAAAAGAACAGAGATTACAGGCCTTCTAACCACAAACTCCAGATTTTCAAATTTTATCATAGTTTCCAAAGCGATGGCGCCATGAACGTGCAAAAGACCTGCAGAAATAGAAGCAGCAGCAACCAGTTCAACTTCAACTACCACCAGCTGCGACATGCTATGGAATCAATGGACTTCAAATAAAATCTAAGACAAACGCTTTTTATATACAATCAACTGCATATACGGCAAATCTATACACCAGTTCAAGTTTCGGACCATGAATGAACTGAAAGGGAAAGAAGTTCCAACTCCTTTGACCATGACCATCTTGTTATATCTATAATTTGTAACTTTTTTTTTTTTTTTTTTGTGAGTGGGGGTGGTTCACACTGGATCCGACAAAGACCCCAAAATTACAAAATAAATCATCTAGCATACAAACCCCTTTCTTAATTTCAGGGCAAGTATCCAATCTTGCCACTATCAAAGCCATTTTATTGCTAAGCTTCGTGAGCAAGGTCATTTTGATCGGACGAGGCAAAAGAAGGAATCCAGAGTTCTATCCTGGTTCCCCCAGTTCCAAGGGCTGCCTCTGAGACTCGAGGTGATATGACACGAACCACACAACCATAATTCTCAAGCATCTCACGAGCAACAGTCAGCCCAGCAACAAAATTCCATGTCATGTTGTCTTCGACCATGTTTTCTGAGAAGAGCTCTGCTCCAAATGGTATAAGCGAACGCATCTGGGTCTGCATCCACAGTCACAGGCAAATCACTTAAATCCAATCAACAACACAGGCCGTTTTTCAAGCACAATTGAAAAGGGTGCTCTGTGAGCAATAACATGATTTTGTTCATTTCTTTTCTCACATTTTTCAAAAAAATATCCACAAGGAAAGGAAATTGATGGAAGGTGTTTCTCGTCAGACATTACGTTGTAACATTTAAAAAATGAAAAGAAAAAAAAAAGAGCAACCACATTGTATACAGACAATGCAAGAAAATTTTGATTCAAAAAAGACAGTTCTAAAATCAACAAACCAATTATGTGGGGCTGTAAGAGTTGGGAATGCATGCAAAGAAAAATATTTTTTGCATGATGAACACTTGCCATTGTTAGGATCCCAGTTAATGCATAGCAACTAAATACTAGAAAGTGTGTTGAACCACTTTCTAAACTAAAACCAGAAAATTGCAAGTGACCTTTGCTTTGCTATCCTTCCAATCTATTCTGAAGTACACTTATTTACTTAAAGCCCCTCGTAAGAGGGAAGGTAACAAATAAATCCCTGGTATCATTCTTTTGCTATGCCTCCAATCCTTCCATAAGCAACTTTATAAGGATTCAATATGTGCACTGTTTGGTATGTCAAAGCATCACAACCCCATGAAGTGAACAAATAAAGAGAACCCAAGAGATTCACAATCACTAATTTGAATAAAGAAAATGTACTTGGAGTGAAAGTGGACCATTACCATGTAGTGCATATCAGGGCCATCATCGTCAATAACTACAAGAGCACCACCTGCTGGTGCTCCAGTAGATACAATTTCAACTTTGCCACCAACATGTGTACGCAATAATGCACCCTCAATTAAATTGCTCAGAGCCTGGCGTAAAGCTGGTTCTTCTATGGCAACTTGCAGAGATTGAGAAAGTTCACTGAGTTCTAGAATACGTTGCTGCTTATTGGCAAGAGGTATTGCCGCCTCAACCAAATCTGACAGCACCTCAGAAACATTGCATGGTCTTCCTGACACATGACAAGCATAAGATAGAGGATATTTTTTTTTCAAATTTAAAGGCAAGGATGAAACAAAACTTAGATAGATTTAGATTTCAAATGCTTCCCCCACCGCCAAAATACAAATAAACAGAGATGTGCAACCAAATAGAAAATAGAAACTTTATTGTTAGCATTAGATCTTGTGTCACATTTCTTAATGTTCAGAGCCAATTCAAATACTATCAACATGTATCACTCAAGTTGAGGATTTAGTGCAAGGCTAGAACCTACCGTATTCCATGTTGTTGTAGAGGAGAAAGAGCCAAAGGTGGCATGGGCATCTCCATGTCCTTGGATGCAGGATTTAGAAAACGTGGTTTGCCAGGAGTCTGCAACTTATCGCTGCTATCATTCAATAAGTCTTCTGGTAATTGAGATCTCATTGACTCTGGATGGGCATAAGCTGAATTGTGAATTTTCATTAATGTCTCTTCATTGTACCGCACTATATTGGCCTATAACATCACAAAAGAGAAATTTAGTTTTTCAAACTCCACAATTTCTAAACCATCAGCAATCTCACTATGAATTTGTAACTCCAACTACAATAGGCTGTGAAACTTAGAGACAATTCAACGCAATGTAAAGTGAAACTATACATCAAAACCAATGGCATTTATAGGAAAGAAGTAACTAACCAAATAATCCTCAATAGAAAACAACCATTTCGGGAAAAGAAAAATTGTACTTTGGAAGAATGCTAAAACAAAATTCACAAGGCATCGACTATGCACAACACACACACACTCAAAAGAGAGAGCGAGACAGAGCAAGGGAGAGAGAGAGAGAGAGAGTGCCTTTGTCAAGTAAACAGCATCCTGGAGTTCTTGAAGGGCGTCTCTCATACTATCACCTTGAACAATTATGTTTTCAACAATGTCATAAGCAATCTGCAAGAATATAAAATGTTCACATGTATATAACATCATAAGGGAAGGGGAAAAAATTAATTAAAAATCCAGGACAACATAAAAGCATACCTCGCTTCTCTTCGTGTGAATTGATAACATTTTACTTAAAGTTCTAATGCTAGAGAGAGGACCACGAATCTGTGAGAATATTCAGTCAAAAGGAACCACCAGTAAATATCTGTGAGAATTTACTATTTGATTTCCAAAATTAAAATGTAGAAAAGAAATATTGCAAGATAACTGGAAAACTACAGTTTACCTGCTCAACCAGAGTTGTCATTCTGACATTATTTTGCCATGAAGATTGCTGAAGTAACAATGATTTCTGTGGAATCAATAAGTGAATAAGCCAAACTATTGATAAATTCAGATGAAATAACAAACAAGCGCATCATATACCTGACACGCCAATTAGAAAAACCACCTTTGTCCACAAAGAACAACCAAAAACACAAGATAATGCGGAGGGCCAATAAACAAGGATAACCAAATCTGAGTGAAAGCAATTGATGGAACCATTAACAAACTACTAGAATTGAGCTTAAAAATATCTAGAGGATTCTGAAAAACTAAAAATAAATTTTATCATGCTAATGTTGTCGGTCCTGCACTTGCACGTGGATTAATTATAACACATAAAATTCAAATACCGCAGTTTAAAGGTAGGCTAGAATACATCCATGAAAAAGAATAAGCATTTAAGACAGTCCATCAAAGGCAAATTACAAGCTTAGCATTAGGGCGTGCATCTTTTAGTATCTGAAAATGAAGAGATTTACAAATGGATTTCCATGCATATAGAAAAACCAATATTTGCAAGCTGATTTAAAATAAGAGTGGAGTCAGAAAAACAATGGAAGCTACCTGATCCATAACATAAGCCATGGCTAGAGTATGTGAAATATTAATAGCATTCAATCTCTGCTCAGCTGTAAAGTTAAACATCCTCAATGGCTCATCATTTAAAGTCTGGATGCTCCACGATTTTGATTTTTTAAAGGAGGCAGAAGGCGAAGCATAGGCTTCCTCTGGAGAAGTCAAATCACTTTCCCCATTTGCACATGATATGTCCATTTCCATCATCGGTAGCTCAGCAACCAAGAACCCAACCACAAAAGGGTGCTTTACCATTGGAAACACAACAGCTCTATGCTCAGCCACGCATTCTGCCTACAAAAAGTACAAATCAACATTTACCCTAAACAATAAGGGAAATGTTTAGTACCCCTTGATGCTGCAGCAACTTTCGGTCACGCTGCAATAACTTACCGATTCATGTTGGCCCTGCGAAATGTTACTGCAGAATGACCAAAATTACTGCTACGGTTCATAAAAGCTACTGCAGAATCAGGGGATGGCAGCTATAGGCGTTGCCACCCACCCGAGTAGCCACGAATCATTGTCCAAAACAATAATAAACAGTCATTGATTAAGATACAAATTATTAGTTAATTTTTAAAAAAAAAAAAAAGACTACCTACTTGTTTACTAGAAAATGCAGCTTCTGCAGCACGTAATCCAGTTGGGATATTGAAATTAGCGACTAATATCACAATATCTGATGATGATGCATTCACTCCGGGATATGACGTCACTCGACGGAGCTCTAAACGGTCCATTACATAACTACCTGCCGGCCTCACATAAACCTGCAAAATTAGTTTAAAAATAAATTAGAAATAATAAATAATCAGCCAATATTATGCAAAGGAAATGAATATTAATGGAGGAGTAAAACAGGACAGACGGAGAGAATAGCGTCGGGATCGACGATTCTGTGAAAGAGGTCGAGTTGTTGGACGCAAAGTCTCTGAAAATCAGGGCTGGGTAGCACCAATTTGGTCTTGTTGTTGTTGTGACCCTTCTCTATTTTCTGTACAAACTCCACTGGTGAACTAGAACCACTTCGAATAGCAGAAGCAACGGCGGACGCCGACGACACCAACCCCGATCCTCCTCCAGCTTCCTCATCGTCATCTGAGAGCGAGTGTGTCACGTGATGGATAGGATTTTCGAGATTGCCGTTGCTGGCGGTTAGGGAAGAGGCAGAAGGGGCTCGTAGGAGTGGCTTGAGGGTGGTGGCGGTGGAGAGGAGGTTAGTAGCAGTAGGAGATGAAGTGGAAGTGGAAGTGAGAATGTGATTGCGGAGGAGGAGGAGAGAGTTTGAGCTTGAGCGAGGGATTGCGGAGAGGAGCATTGCGGTTTGCTTGTTCCTTTCTTCGGGATTATTGGGACCGTTGTCGTTTGTTGCTATTGCTGGAAGCTTGGAATTTGGAAGTGAGAGTGGATGGACGGACGGATAGACGGAAGGATGTATGGACGGACGGATGGCTAACATTCTGTTGGCAAAAGGATATTTTTATCCCTCAATTTTCACCCAGTTCTCAATTGGGTCTACAAACAAAAAAAACAACTTTTTCAATTGGGTTTTCATCAATGGGACATTTCCCTCTTAATCCTTGCCCTGATTTTTTTTCCCTTTAAATCATAAGAAATGAAGGCGCGTGCAAGTGCTGCTAGAGTCAGGACTCAGGACTTGTCTAGCCTAAGCTGAGGGAGAAGGGATTTACACTTGGGTTATGATCCGTATTGTACCTCTTATTTTTTTAAAATATTTTTTTTATAAATATATTAAAATAATATTTTTTTTATTTTTTTTAAATTTATTTTTAATATTAGAAGATTATTTTAATATAAAAACATAAAAAAATTTTAATAAATAATAAATATTCTTTTATCAAATAATATTTATACCTCCTTTCCAAATATTACCCCTCTAAAATTTAATATATTTTTTATTTATTAAATAAGAAATGTGTCGATATGAATTAGCAATGAACTATTTGCTATATCAAATGAATCTTATACAAACCTTATTTATTTTTTATTTTAAAAGTATTTTTTAAAAAAAATTATTTTTTATTTTTTTACTTTAAATTAATATTTTTTTTTACTATTTTCATATCATTTTGATTTGTTGATGTCAAAAATTATTTTTAAAAATAAAAAAATATTATTTTAATATATTTTCAAGTAAAAAATACTTTGAAAAGTAACCACAATCACACTTTCAACCGGATTGTACTGGATTTGCTGGTTAAAAGTAGTGAAATCACTATCTTGCCCATAAAGTGTTATAAGTTTGACAATTTTGTATCAAAACCAATCATATGCCAACCCTAAGGTCAGTGAAAGAAGTATCTTATTATTTAAATATATCATTGTTATCCTATTACTTTAACTGTCCTTATTGTTGTTGCATAAAGGCGAATGATGATTAGGGGTAGATATTGTAATTTAAAGTATTTTAAAAAAAATATTTTTTATTATTAAAAATTATTTTTAATATTAATATATTAAAATAATATAAAACTTTAAAAAATATATAATTTTAACCATGATTACAGACACCACTATACTCTTTCTAGGTTTCTCTAACGTCGAGGCCTCGTGGAGATTCCTTTGATATCATACGAAAGAAGAGCACATGGCCGGCATCTGTCAAAGATCCTCCTTTTGTTCGCTGTAGCGGAGATGAAGCTGCTGAGTACAACTTCACAATTATATTAAAAGACGTCGAGGTAAGGAGCACTGATCCTT
>Ga0325403_1004552_pt1 | contig 12900 bp, 6 predicted proteins | sample PopdelMetagenome_19_FD_205665 | JGI IMG/M metagenome (GOLD analysis project Ga0325403, IMG submission 205665) | Populus deltoides microbial communities from Bellville, Georgia, United States - Xylem-PdKOR-R4 | ecosystem: Host-associated > Plants > Phyllosphere > Stem > Wood/Secondary xylem...
GACTTATTTATACATTATAGTCCTTGTTATTGCAACCGACTTATTTAATGAAATAGTCATCGTCATTACAGCCGACTTCTTTGATGTATTAGTCTCCACCATTACAACCAACTTATTACCACAATATGTATACTTGCATTTTTGCTTATTGATGTACAAAATAGTTATGTAAATTCTCTTCTATCCAATAACAAGTATAAGATTAAGAGCACACATCTTGCACTCTTTCCATATGTGCTCCTCCAGCAACGGTTCCCACATTAGATGTCCCTTCTAATATTCAAGAAGGCATCCAAGTCAGTATCTCATTCATTTTTTATCCACTATCACAACTATTTATTCACATTAACATCCTTTTTTTTTTGTAATAATTCATGGATATGCTATTTTTTGTTCACCAATTCTATTCATTTATTTAAACATATGTTTTTAACTTACCAACTCCGTTCATTTACTTAAACATCCTATTAAGTCATTTTATCTTAACAATGTATTTATTCTTTTTCAAGCATTATTTATATCATATTTTGGCTACAAGTCTATTTATTTAATCATTCATTTACTCATTAATAATGCCATTTTTTGCTACTAACTCAATCATCTCAATCAATATTTATTTTTCCATTTAAGCTACTCATTCATTCATTTCATTTTAAGCTTCATATGCCATAATTGGCTTTTAATTTATCCATTTTGTCATAACCTAGTTTTAGATTTCCCCCAAAATCATCTTTTTCCTTTTGAGTAAAAAAATAAAATGAAAGCAAAATAATAATAATAAAAAGACTAGCAACTTGGCAAAAACAGGTTGCGAAGGGTTTTAAACGCATGGAGAAACCAAACTTAGTTTTTGAACGAAATTGGAAACCCAATATTAAGAGATATGCAAATTAAAGGTTATATTAAATGATTATTAAATAAATTTACATAAAAAATAAGTATGAGGATTTAATTAGAATTTAATAGACGAATTTAAATTAATCATAGTTCCAATTAAAGATCTAATTAAGTTTAAGAATTAATATAGGCCAAATTAAAAAAAATTAATTAAGTGTGAGGATTTAATTAGACTTTTAATGAGCCAAATTAGATTGAAAGCCTAATTCAGGGTTAATTGAGAAGATTGGAATTTTGGAGGACCAAATTTAATTTTTACAAGCTCAATCGAATGAAATCAAGGGCAAACTTTAAGAAATTCAAGACCAGAGACCTTTATGCAAAAGGTGCGTGAATTCAGGGACCAAATTCAGTTCAAAATAGAAGTGAAATCGAAGAAATTAGAAGTTTGAAAGTCAATAAATGACTCAATTGAAAAGTCTCAAAAGTGTAGGGACCAAATTGAAAATAGACAAGTTAGGCAAAAAACCTAATCTCCCCCCCCCAATGGATAACAAGTCGTTCTAAGCCTAGACTTTGAATGACGTCATTCAGGTACTATTTATTGTCTTCTTTCAAAAGAAAAAGGATGTTCAAGTATCTATTTTTTAGCTTTATTTTCTCCTTCACCTCTGCACCACACAACATAAATGTTATGCCAATTTATACCCTAGCACTTGTACTTCACTTTAAGCCAGAATTCTGGCTCTGATTGCACCAAAAACATATGCAGATTCTCTCTAAAAAACACTACCTCGCATTGCTCTGCTTATAAAAACAACCTTGTATCCTTCTTTTGCTAGATGCAAAGCAAGACAAACATTTGTCCTTAGCTTCAATGAATGACTGGGATTTATTCTTCAATATTAAAAGTTGAGATTCCATCAACCCATAGCCCTAAAACCTTCTCATTTCTCCTATAAAAACCTCATTAAACCCTAACCCAAGCAGCTTAGAGAGAGAGAAGCACTACCAAGAATATTGCCTCCCAACCAAGACTGTAACATCCATGAAAAGTCCAACCAAAACACCATAAAGTGTACCCCAAACCATACAAAGCTTCAACCACTAAAACACCATCCAAACAACCATTTTCCATTCCAGAAAAGTCCATTTCCAAGTCACCCCAAAACAACCCTCAAATCATCACAAAACAATCCTTACAAGCAATGACAGAAGCAACCAACTGTAAAGGAAAAAAAGGAGCAGACATCGAACTTCAATGTAGCAGAGCTCCCTCTACAGAAATCCATTTGTGTCATTGCTAGTGGAGAATCCAAGCGAGGATGTGGTATTTTCAAACCTTGTAAACTTCTCTCATACCATTAGCAACATTAAAACGTAACAGTAAAGAGAAATGACAAATATGGGCTGAAAATAAAAGTAGACATTGAACTTCAAACGTAGCAAATCCTCCTCTAAAGAGATCTGTTCACGGCTCAGCCAATGGAAAATTGAATAGAGGATGTGTTAGTTATAGACCTAGTAATATTTTTTTTCCAGAAGCACTAAAAATAACATTTGGCAGTAGGAAGAAGAAACAGACTTGGAATGAAAAAAGAAAGCAGACATGCAACTTCAACAAAGCAGAGCTCTCTCTACATGTGTCTTTTCCCTACACCATTAGTGAGCAATTAAAGATGAGACATAGGAGTTTCAGATTCACCCAGTGCTTCTCCACCAACAACGACAACGTGTAATTCCTTAAGCCTGTAGTGGTGGTGGTGTTGCATGGTACACACACCACCGTCATTCTAGTAGCCCCTTCAACATGATTCTAAAAATGTTTGGACACATCAAACACCTTGGAAGGTCAATTCATCACCTCAAATTATTTTTCTAATAAATTGCTAAAATGTTGTGATTTTTAGGATAAATTGCTCATTGTTGTGTATATATTTAGACTGCTTGGATACAATTGGTTTGGATTGATATGTGTTTTTGGTTTGAGATAATTTGGCAATTTGTGTTGATTAATGAGTTTATTTTTAGGGTTGTGATTGATATTTGAACATCAAATGTTGATGCATGAATTATGTTTAGGTTAGTGTTGATTCGCTTGAATTAGTGTGTGATTTGAATATAATTTGTTAAATTAACAAGATTTGATGTTTGATTGTTTGTTTGTTGGATTATTAAGCTGGTGAATGATGAAAGAATATCTTGTTTTGAATTGGTATCTTATTTGATTTAAAACACATTATTGTGTTTTGCCAAACAAACCCCAAATGATTTCTAGAAATTCTGGAAAAAAATTCAGGGACCATATTATAATTATTTATGGGTCCCTCGTATGTTTTTCCAACCATTTCACTTAATATCGGGGTTGTAGATTTATACTAGAAGATACTGACTAGGTATTAAAAATATTTGCTTTTCTTCAAAAAAAAATTTTAAAAATACAAAAATTCCTTATTTAAAAAAAACAAAACTATGTTTTTATTTGTGTGCATACGGTAAAATTCTAAAAAAATATTTCATGCATATTTTATAAAATATAAAAAATATATTTTTATCATACTTTAAAAAATACCAAAAATTAGTCAATGAGTATCATAACCAGTTTATAATTATCTATTAGGATTTTATCAAAATTAAAAAAAAAACCAAAAAAATTAATTTGTTTAATTAATATTTGGGGTATAAGTTTTACAATGTAATGCATACTTCTTGTATTAAATCAAATGAATTGATAAAAATAAAATGTTACAAATTAATTATAGGCTTTAATATTTGGGGGTATAAAATTACACTGTAAAGTATATTCTCAGGTATTAAAGATACAAAATAAAAATAAATACACCATTAAAATTTGAACTTTAGAATGGTTAGGTTTAGCCTGATAAGATAAAGATCTCCTTACGAATGAGAAACTTTCTTGAACCTTAGACGGACCAATGAATAGAAACAGAACTTAGAAAAAAAAAACAATCAACAATGCAGCTTACCACTGGTATGGTACATTAGGGGTGATGCGTCTTCTCTATGCACAACTAGTCCCCTTACCCAAACTTTCACAGACTATTAGGTTTTCTAGTGACCATCATACTAGATGACGACTTCTAAACATTTCAAATTATAATTTTATGATTTATCCCATCACAACCAAAACCCCTTCAATCCAGGAGGAAAACTCTTCATTCGATGCCTTTCACGCCATGATATATCTCATTTAAGCATTCATTCTGTCATTTAGTTACTATTTTATTTTTTAAAAAGCATTTAATTCAAATACTTATCTATTAACTTATCCATCTTAATCAACCTTTCTTGCCCTTTCTAGCAACCTATTCATTCATTTTATTGTATCACCTAATATGCTATTTTTAGCTTATAATTTATTCATTTCATTCAAACATTCATCATGTTATTTAATTACTAATTCATTCATTCATTTAAGTATTTAATCAAACACTTTATATACATTTTAATCTATCTTTTTTTTATAAGAATCTCACATTCACAACCTCCTTACACTCATCAACAATGAGTTACACTTCATAACTAAATTTAAAAATAATATATTTAAATCTAAAATATATAAATCATCATCATGACATACAATACCAACTCAAACACATCATTAACATCATTTGTGTTCAAAGTTTAAAACTTCTTAAACTAAATTACTCATGGTTGGCCACCTATTGTTCAAACAATCCATGGTTAGCCTCAAATTAATCATTTTGTTTATTAATAACACCATTTCAAAACACAAATCTATAGAATTCCATCAAAACTAATAATTCCATAATTTACCAATACCCTAACGCACAATCCACTTTACCATTTTAATTTTTTTCACTTAGTTAATTCTATTTCTAACATAAATCCATAAGAATACAATTAATTTACATTTCCATAATCAAAACTCAACTAACCCCAAAAATCCTAAATTAGGAATTTTTTTTTATCTTTAATTACAAAGAAAAGTATAAAATCAATTAAAATTACACCTTTTACCACTTGTAATCAACTAAAACAAATGTGTTTTGGACAATGAACTTTACCTTTCTTCCTCCTATGCTACTACCTTTTCATTAACAACTCTAATTTTCTTTTTTCCCTCTCTAACTACTTACATTCTTTTACTTCTCACTAATTTTAGAAGCTTTTTTATTTAATTTTTTTTATCCATAATGACCCCTTAACTCTCCCCTTGTAATTCCTCTTTGCAAAAACATGTAACAAGAAAAAAAATGCTACTTCTTCTCTTCCTTCTCTCTCTAGCCGATGGTTTTAAAAAGTGCATTTTTTGTTAAATTACCATTTTACCCTTGTTATCAAGTTGCTAAAATTGTTATTTTCTGTTAGACCCTCAACCATAGGTATTTTCTTCATGTTTTCTACTATTTTTTTGTCAAAATTTACACTACTAATCTTGAGATTTACATACTAAAACTTGTTATTTTAAGTTAAGCCTTCAATATTATATATTTTATTATGTTTACTAGGTATTACTTGTGAAAATTTACACTATTAAACATGGAGTTTACATTTATTCTGGATAGCATTAATAAGAATATAGTTGGTAAAATCATAAATTGACTCGTAAAATCATATAATTTTACAAGTTAAAATATCTTACAAAAACACTTTAAAAACTTGAAATATGATAAAATCATACTAAAAACATAAACTTGGTACTAAAATGGGTAAAATCATGATTTTAGTATGAAGTTTACGTTTTCATTTGAAATATAAATATTATAGCAGACTGGTAGCCTTTTTTTCTCTTCGTCGTTCCGCAACAATCCATAACCCATCTCTTCACCAAAACCCAGAGATGATCTCCTACTAGACCACTAAACATAGTAGTCTGAAACACTCCCATAAACAACCATAAACTCATAGCCTTCTTCTCATCGAGATTAATCTATAAACAGCCCAAAATCATGGTAGCGATCGTCCCTCATCTTTCACTGACTGTCATTTAAATAACTCATTAGCGCTGACCTTTCAGCAGCCCATATATCTCTTCCTCACCTTCCACACCTACCACGCCGAACTACCAGCCCCTTTATCCCTTCTTCCCATCTCTGCCATACTTTTCCAGCCTCGAACAAAATCAAAACAATAACCTCTCTATTTTTTTCAGTCGTTGTTGATAACCTTTATCGTTGACCGGCACCACTAAACTCAACCTCCATATCAGTAGTAGTAACCACTATCATGTAGCCTTTCTTTTTCTCTACCATTGATTGAGCCAAAAATCCAAAATCACTCTTTTTTCCATGTGTTACCTTCAAACCCATTTCTCAAATTTCACATATCTATAATCCCGTTTTTACATTTGCCTTTCATGACATCATTTGTTCATTATAGCAGGACTTATGCATTAATGTTTAAAATAAACTAATATGGGGCTAAGAAGATTTTTTTCAAAAGTGGCTTGGAGGATGGGATTTTGGTCACTTGGAGATGAATCAATGGCAAATAATGTGGGAAAAGAGAGAGAACTGAGTGGATAGCTCTATTGCAGAGGTATTTTTATTGAATTCTGTATACTTTGTTGTTTTTTTTTTAGTTGACAATCATTTTCATGGTAGCTATGGTTTAAATTGTGTTTTTTATGAAATCAATTGGGTGGGTTTATCTTTCCTTATCTAGAAATGATCCCTAGTAATTATTGTTATTATGTTTATGCCTAATTGTGCTCATTCTCTTTGCTTGATTATGTATAATAAGCATTATCTGAATCCGTCATCATTTCATTGTGTTCTTGTCCAAATCTAATACTTGTGAAGATGATAAACTTAGATTGTTACTACACAATTGAGCTACTATCATCGTGAAATTCAAAACTACTACCATGTTGTACCTTACGTGTTGACCATGATTATTGATATATGTTAGTAATTATTAGTACTAGAAATTGATAATCAAATATGGAGTTTCTTCTTTTCCTTGTGGGAGATGAAAGGCAAAAGATAAAATATTTATTTTATTGTTATTTTCTTTTAGCTTTTATTTATTGGTTTATTGTCTTGATGTCAATGCATCAAATGTTTTAAGGGATGTTGAAGTGAAACTAAGTTCTATATTCTTTTCTGAACTTGGGGCTTGATACAAGGGTGTTGGTAAAAAGAGAATCATGAAAATGTTTGGTATTTTGATTCTTTGTATACTTTTGTTGAAATTTATTGATATCAAGTTGTTAAAGATATTTTTTTCATGCAATTAAGCCATGAAATTTATTAGAACAAAAATTATTAATGATTTTATAATCCAATTTTCCATTATATTTTTCAATTCAAGTTAAAAATGTGTTTCTAACACCATTTAATAAAAGTAAAACATACTGATTTTTTAACAAGATTAAGAGGGTGTATGAGAATATGATAATCGTTGATTTTTAAAGTGTTTTTTTGCTCGAAAATACATTAAAATAAAGTTTTTTTTATCTTTTTTAAATTATTTTTGACATCAGCACATCAAAATGATATGAAAATACCAAAAAAATATGAATTTGAAGCAAAAAAATATAAAAAAATTATTTAAAAACACTTTTAAAATAAAAAAATAAACATGATCTAACAAACATAATATAATTTTTTTTTAATTGTTTTATATATATATAACATCATCGGAAATCTTGAAAAGGAAAAAAAGAAGCATGGAAAAAGAAATGAAGACCCTTAGACTTGAGAACTTTAACCAAATAGAAACTTGATTAGATCCAAGCGCAAAACCCACATACACCGCAAAATCCAAAACCTAGCCCCCGCCCCCCAGTAAACGGGACCCAAGCACTAGAATGGGTTTAGCTCCAAATTCAATTTCAATATGGTCCGAACTATCATTTTCAGTTTGGTCCAAAAATACCTCTTTTTTACACAACCACCATCTTCACCAGCTCCCTTTTTTTTTTTCTAAAAATAAATAAATTATAATCTTGGTATTAACCCATACCCATCTTGACCCTATATCTCATCGGATCCTAACCCGTTTTCTCTCAAATTTCAACAACCCCGCGTCGGATCTTCTCGTTTCTCTCTATCTTTTCCGAACTTTAAACCTTCCCGGATCCTCTGTTCGGGCTCTGTGGGTTTCAAAAAGGCAAAGCTTATCCAAGAATCCATGTAAGACCCTCTTTCGCTCATCCATTTTTCACCTTTTTTTAATGCTTTTATCCTCTCTTTTTTTGGGTTCGTTCTTGTATATGCAAGCCTTTCACTTTCTTTTTGTAATGCGATTTTGTATTTATTTTCTGTATTTTGAGATGGCCCATTCTCTGTTACTGTTTAGTTGATGGTTATAATGGCTGAAAGATTAGATAAAAAGTTTGTTTTTTCTGTTTTTTGTTGATGGGAAACATGGATTTTGAGGTTGGCCCATCTGTGTTTTATAGTGTTTGTTGATGTGTGTGCTCTTGATAGTTATAGAGCTGATTGAAGCGCTGGAATTGTTGGTACTTTTGTTTAATTTGTGCGAGAATTATGGATTTTGAGATGATGGATTGGTTTGTATTTTGTGTATCTGTTGAGTTATGGTCTATGAGGAAGGTTGAAGCTTAAATGGCGGACTTTGGTTTTTCGAGAATTGTGGATTTTAAGATGATTGGTTCATTTGTAAATGCACGGATATGGTGCAATCTTACTGGATAGTAAGATGTACGGGGTTGTATCTTGTTAGCTATTTCTGGGTATTCTGCAGGGAACATTAAAAGTGCGTTTGAGGGAGAATAATCATCTCAGATTTTTGTTTTATGACCTTACATTTTGTATATAACAGCCTTTTGTCAATGAGGATGGTTGCTTGTGTTATGTGAGTAGTATAATTGAAATTTGATGGATCTAGATTAATCTATACTGGTGTCTGTTTTTGCTGATTAGGTAGATTCACATTTGTAATACGCCATCTTCTTCATTGGCCCTGTATATTTTGGTTTTGCATGCCTCAACTTAGATTGTTTGACCACAATTAATTAGCAGTTCTTTGCCCTTTTCACCATTTGATATTTTCTTTAGCTATTTTGATCAAGTTCCTTGAATTTTTGCAACTGCATTTTGTCCACCTTTGGATGTTCAGGGGTTTATAAATTATGCTATATCGGTTGTAAAATATGTTTTTGATGTGTACACTTGATGACCTGAACATTATTTCTACATCTGGTTGTCTCATATAAGATGGTGGTAACATGAGTCACAATTCTGTTGATTCTTGTGAACTGCAGACTTTGGCTAGTTTAAACCTATTCAATGGAGGTATCAAATGAGTTAGCTATTAAGAAACCAAAGAGGTTGACATCTGTGGTATGGAATCACTTTCAAAGGATTAGGAAGGCTGATGTATGTTATGCAGTTTGTGTGCATTGTGACAAGAAACTCAGTGGGTCAAGTAATAGTGGGACTACGCATCTAAGGAATCACTTATTGCGATGTCTTAAAAGATCTAATTATGATGTGTCACAACTGCTTGTTGCAAAGAAAAAGAAAAAGGACACTTCCCTTAGCCTTGCAAATGTCAATGTCAGTTATGATGAAGCACAAAGAAAAGATGAATATATTAAGCCCATGGTTATGAAGTCTGATCTTGAGCAGAGAAAAGATGAAGTTATTAGCCTTGGAAGTTGCAGGTTTGATCAAGAACGGAGTCAGCTAGACCTTGCCCGTATGATTATATTGCATGGTTATCCATTGACCATGGTTGAGCATGTTGGATTCAAAAGATTTGTGAAGAATCTCCAGCCTTTGTTTGAGTTTGTGCCAAATAGCTCCATTGAAGTCTCTTGTATGGAGTTTTATTTGAAAGAGAAGCAGAAAGTGTATGAGATGATAAATAGATTGCATGGAAGAATTAACCTTGCTATTGAAATGTGGTCTTCTCCAGAAAATGCTGAATACATGTGTTTGATAGCACACTATATCGATGAGGATTGGAAATTACAACAGAAAATTCTAAATTTTGTGACACTGGATTCTTCTCATACTGAAGATGTGCTTTCAGAAGTGATTATAAATTGTCTCATGGAATGGGATGTTGAATACAAGTTATTTGCCATGACCTTTGATGATTGTTCTGCTGATGATGATATTGTGCTCCGAATTAAGGATCGGATCTCTCAAAACAGGCCTCTACTGAGTAATGGTCAATTGTTTGATATTCGCTCTGCTGTGCATGTTCTGAATTTGATTGTTAAAGATGCCATGGAAACACTTCAAGACGTGACTGAAAAGGTTCGAGGAAGTGTTAGCTATGTTAAAAGTTCACAGGTAATACAAGGGAAGTTCAATGACATTGCCCAGCAAATTGGAATCAGCAGTCAGAGGAATTTGGTTCTTGATTCGTCAACTCGGTGGAACTCAACATACTCCATGCTTGAAACAGTCATAGGATACAAGAGTGCATTTTGTTTTTTGCAAGAGCACGATCCAGCCTACACATCAGCTTTAAGTGATATAGAGTGGGAATGGGCCAAGTCCATCACTGGTTATTTGAAACTTTTTGTTGAAATCACCAATATCTTTTCTGGGGATAAATGTCCAACAGCAAACAGATATTTTCCTGAAATTTGTGATGTTCACATCCAGTTAATTGAATGGTGTAAGAACCCAGATGATTTTCTTAGTTCCATCGCATCAAAGATGAAAGCCAAGTTTGATAAATATTGGAGCAAGTGCAGTTTGGCTTTGGCAGTAGCAGCCATCTTAGATCCTCGATTCAAGATGAAATTGGTGGAGTATTACTATTCCCAGATTTATGGTAGTACTGCCCTGGATCGGATCAAGGAAGTTTCTGATGGCATCAAGGAGCTTTTTAATGCATACTCTATTTGCTCAACTTTGGTTGATCAAGGGTCAACTTTACCTGGCAGCAGTTTACCTAGTACAAGTGCTGACAGTAGGGACAGGTTAAAGGGCTTTGACAAGTTCCTCCATGAATCTTCTCAAGGTCAGAGTTCAATATCTGATTTGGACAAATACTTGGAAGAACCCGTCTTTCCTCGCAATTGTGATTTCAACATATTAAACTGGTGGAAAGTCCACACACCAAGGTACCCTATCTTGTCTATGATGGCACGAGATATTCTGGGGACTCCCATGTCAACTGTTTCACCAGAGTTGGCTTTTGGTGTTGGGGGCAGGGTTCTTGATAGTTATCGCAGTTCCCTTAATCCAGACACTCGACAAGCTCTAATATGCACACGGGATTGGTTGCGAGTGGAATCAGAAGGTGTGAGCATAATCTTTGAATTTTACTTTGATATATCTAATTGAACCATAATTTCTCCACTGCTAATTTTATGTTGTAATTGTACCAGATCACAATCCATCTTCTGCTTCAGCGCTTTATGTTGAAGCGAATTAGTCTGTCCATGGTATGCTATCAAGTTACTTAAGTTGCAATTACTTTTATACATGCTTCTGCTTATAATTATTTATTATCTATTTATTTATTATGTGGTCTTGCCATGTAAGGTTAGTGGAGGGCTATCTTGAACTCAAGTGCCATATGATGGTACCTGATTGTTTTGCTACGCCTACGCCTCCAGAGTTTGGCGTAGCATGGTTTAAAGTTTCTCCTCAATGTTCATATTGCAGTGACTAGATTGCTTCTTGGGTACAATCGCTTCATCAAGAAAGCTTAAATGTACATTTTGAGGACAGTGACTAAAATGTTTAAAGGACATGTTGAAGGTATCCTCTGCTTGAATTTTAAGAATTTAAGCCTCTGTTGTGCAGATCTCTGATTCTTGGAAATTTACATTTAGTGGATGATCTTGGTACAGTACTTTCCAACTTTTCATCTTCACAGATTATGTTCTCTTGTATGAATTCAGTGATTTTGAGTTTCGACAGATTATGTTACCTCATGGATGGCGTGGTGAAAACCCTTGTTTTCACAATGTATATTCCGTTGCTGCATTATTGCCAAATGTTAATTTTTAAGGGTTTCAAGTATTAAGGTACAAGATATATCGAAGAGGATGAATGCATAACAGTGGTAGATTCAAGGTAAATTTGAGAAGGGTAATTTGGTTTTCTGCAAAAAATAGAATTAACAAGTGATATTTCTTCCAGAATTCTTGTGTATATATTATAACGAATGTTGATGTTCCAAACGAAACAAGCATTGATCCACCCCAAGATATAAAATACAAGCTAGTCAAGTTTATGCATTGGCCATATATTATATCAGTGTTTTAATCGTAATTGTTTCTGTATTTCCAAACACTCTCATATCGGTATTATTATTATTTCCACTGTATATTGGGAGCTCCCGTCCTTCAGCTGCAGCACACAGTGCCGGGACATTATTATTATTATTTCCACTGTATATTGGGAGCTGCCGTCCTTCATCTGCAGTGCACAGTGCCGGGACAGCTTAATATGTGGTCACATGATGCATAGATTCCATCAGACATGGCAATCACTCTTCCCCACCCTGCTTTGCAATATTCGTTTGTGAAGATTTTTGGACAAAACTTTATAAGAAAGAACAAAGCAAGATATCATCACCAAGTTCAAAGGACCCATATGTTTTGGAGATTCTAGACCAGGTGAATCATATTCCTAGACCTACTTTGCCCCTTCATAGCCACGAGTGAGGATGGAACAAGGGAACCTAATTAATGCCCTCCCACCATCGCCCGATGCTCTGTCCAAACTTTAATCCATGCATACACACACCTGGACACTTTTTTAATGTTTTTTTATACGTTTTTATGACGATTAAAATAAATATTCCTAGAAAAAGTAATGATTTAAGATCCGGAGGGAAAAAAAGTTTTTTTAGTAAAAAAAATCCCTTTTTTATTCTTATTTTTTGTGTTTTAACAAAGCATATCTTTTCTATTAGCAATATGATTTTTCTAATAAAAACTAAAAGTAATCAAAATAAATATTCATGAGAATTATGGTAACATAAACTAAGGAAAAAAATGCATCTCTTTATAATTTTCAAGGTTGTGAATGAAAAAATAATAATTTGATAAAATTATATATAAAAAATTAACAATGAAAAATAACATAATAAATATTGTGTTCCTATCTAATATTCATGAGCAAATTTATAAAAACA
>Ga0325403_1004555_pt1 | contig 12898 bp, 12 predicted proteins | sample PopdelMetagenome_19_FD_205665 | JGI IMG/M metagenome (GOLD analysis project Ga0325403, IMG submission 205665) | Populus deltoides microbial communities from Bellville, Georgia, United States - Xylem-PdKOR-R4 | ecosystem: Host-associated > Plants > Phyllosphere > Stem > Wood/Secondary xylem...
AGGATTCTTAACTTTAGCCACCTATCCTTTCTTATGACTAGATTATAGTTTGAGTTTAGACAAAGGTCACAAGCCGATTAAATGAATATTTGTCAAAGATGCTTTTAAGTATCTGCTCAGTAGGCTACTAATGTGAGCCATGTTGAGTTTCAAGAAATCTAACTCCCATTGAAAATGAGCATCATGATGGACACATTCTTCATCCTTTATGTTTCTTCATCAAAATTTAATGTTGTAGATTTTATGGGTTTGGATTTTTCAGGAAGATACATAAATTTAAATATGTCAAAACATAAATATATTAATGCAAATATATAGGAATGTATATGTACAATAAATATGCACAATAAATTATGAGGGAGTAGGTTCTGCTCATTAAAAAGAGTGAATAGATTTTCTACTTTGTCTAAAGAAAATATCGGATGTGCCCTCAAAATAAAGTAAATTACATGACTATTTTAAAAGCAAAAATACAATGATCCCATTACCTAATTCCATTTCTACCCGTCTCCGTTCACCAAACATTACTCTAACAAAAACAAAAAAAATATGTAAAAATAAGATAAAAAACAAAAAAACAAAAAAAGGGGCAATCCGTACAATACGCATCCATGCGCACTATAGCAAGACCCACCATTAAATAGTATTAGCACCGTTTACTTCCACCGAAAATTATCATTTTCCTTTTTATTTATTAATTTTCCCTCATATCTGATCGGCGATCTGTGGGAATCTCCCAACTCCTCGCCGCCGATTCACCCAAATCCGACCCGAATTCTTTTACCCAATTTCTTTAATCACTTGAAAACCCTAAATCTCTCACCGTTTTACACTGTGATAGCTTCCAAAAATAAATAATACTCCTCATTGAGTAACTTTGTCTTTTTTTGGGCGCGAGAGCAAATGCTATAAGTGCACTTAGGTCCTAAAAAAATCAGTTTATTACCTTGATTTGCTCGATCTCGTAAGTACACGTGGCGATCTGGGTCTTGCTTCCTTTCCCACTTCTTGCTTAAATCTTGGTGAGTTTTCTTTTTCTTCATTTGTTTATTTTCTTTAAATCATGTGTAATTTGTTTTTGTTAGTCTAGAGTGTAAATTTGTTATTAATTGTGAGTTTGAGTTGATAATGGATAATCTGAGGTTCGATCTTTGTGCATTTGTTTCTGGTGTTAAGTAGTTGAATTTGGTTTTTGATTTGAGGAATTTGAGCTGATGTGTCTTCTTCTGGGTGCTTACTGTGAAATGGGATATTGGTTTGTTTGGAGCTGTGGTGTAATGAAATGGGTTTTCAATTTTGAACTGTGACTGTTTGGTTACTGAGAAAATTGAGTGAAATCTAATGCAAAGTTCCTACATTTTGTTTCATTGCTGAAAGAGTGAAGAGATCAAGCATTGTATATCTTATTTTTTTGTAGCCTTTTGATTTAATATTCTTAATTAGTGAGCTCGAAAGTTAGATATTTTAGGTTATGAGTTACATTTTTTATTGTTTCCTTCTGTTTTTCAAGTATTGTTACTTGATATCAAATCTTCTGAGGCTAAATTAAAATCCCAACAAATTGTGTCTGCATCTATAATCCTCACGAGAATCAGTCTCTCGCATTCATAAATTTTGGACTTGGTCAATTTGAGGTATTACTCTGGCATTCTCTTGAAATACAACAAAGACCCTAAATGTTTCTGACAATAATTTGTGCAGATAAGCAAATGTGGTTATGCATGAGAATGATGTGTCTTCCGGTTTTTGGCATACTGGGTCCGTCATAGCTTTTGCTTCAAGATTTTGGCTTTGTATTTGATTTAAAGGTCCAGATGGAATCAAATATAGAAGAGGCTGTCAAGGCAAAAGAGTTTGCTGAGACGCGATTTGCCGAGAGAGATTTTGCTGGTGCAAAGAAACATGCGTTAAAGGCAAAAACTTTGTGTCCTGGATTAGAGGGTATATCTCAGATGGTGGCCACTTTCGAAGTTTATGTTGCCTCTCAGGCCAAATGCAATGGTGAAGTTGACTATTTCTCTATTCTTGGTTTGAAGCCTTCTGCAGATAAAGATGCAGTGAAAAAGCAGTATAGGAAGATGGCCGTGTTGCTCCATCCAGATAAGAATAAAACTGTGGGAGCTGATGGAGCGTTTAAACTTGTATCTGAAGCATGGACTATGTTGTCAGATAGTCTCAAGAAAAACTCTTACAATGTCAAGAGAAACAAACAGATGGCATCTTGTGCTGTTCAGACAAACTTATCTTCAGTTCATGCTGCTGGGGTTACAGGATATAACCAATGTTCCAATTCACCCGCTGCTCATGGACTTGATACTTTCTGGACAGTCTGCACATCTTGTAAAGTTCAGTATGAGTATCTTCGGAAGTATGTGAATAAGAAACTTTCTTGTAAGAACTGCCGAGGTACTTTCATTGCCATTGAAACTGGGGCAGCTCCTGTCAATGGTTCTTTCCCTTACTGCCCTTGGTCATATGTCCCTGGTAATGGGTATAGATGTCATGGATATGATGGGGTTGCATGTGTCCCAACCACCACTACCCTATATACAGGAAATGGGGTCTCAGGATTGGATGCTGGACAGAGGTATGAGCATGTTTCAAATGTTTCATTTCAGTGGAGCTCATTCTCTGGAACTTCTGGGGATGCTGTGGGTCCCAATGGATCATGTGCAGTATCTTCTGATATTGTTTATCAGGCTAATGGAAATGTTAGTGCAGCAAAGGTTAAACCAGCAGCCAATGGAAGGCGATCCGTGAAAACTGCCACAGAAAAAGTGTACTCTGATGTATCTGCAAGCTGTAATGAATTTTCAGGCTCCAAGACTGGTAGACCTGATAAGAAAAGGAAGGTGTCTATTGGTTCCACTTTTAGAAATGGGCATGAAGAAAACGAACCTAAATTGGGTTCAGAAGTAAGACTAGCTAACGGATGTGCAAATGTTGAGCACGACACCAAGCTTTCCATTCCAAGTGAAGTTCCAACAAGACGCAGCTTGATTGCGCCAGCTTTTGATGCCAGAAAGTTGTTGATTGACAAAGCAAGGACCGACATCAGGAAGAAATTGGAGGAGATGAGATTAGCTTCAGCTGCAGCAGTTACAAAGAACATTGAAGATCTGTCCACCAAGGCAGGAGAGGCTCCTAAACAATCAAATTCTGATATTACTGGTCATCATACAAAGCCAAACAAAATCGAGCCAATCTCGATAACAGTCCCTGACCCTGATTTCCATGATTTTGACAAAGATAGAGCAGAGGAATGCTTCAAGCCAAAACAAATATGGGCTTTGTATGATGAAGATGATGGTATGCCACGCTTATACTGTTTGATTCGCCAGGTGGTCTCAGTTAAACCCTTTAAGATTCACATCACTTACTTGAACTCTAAAACTGATAGTGAATTTGGGGTAGTAAATTGGATAGATTCTGGGTTTACTAAATCTTGTGGACACTTCAGAGCATGGAATTCTGATGTTGTTGATCAAGTCAACATTTTCTCTCATGTTATGAAAGGAGAAAAGCCTGGTAGAGGTGGTTGTGTTCGAATATACCCAAAAAGTGGAGATGTTTGGGCTGTTTATCAAAACTGGTCACCTGATTGGAACAGATCAACCCCAGATGATGTCAGGCACCAGTATGAGATGGTAGAGGTCCTTGATAATTACTCTGAAGAGCTTGGAGTTTGTGTTACTCCTCTGATCAAGTTGACTGGTTTCAAAACAGTATACCAAAGGAATACAGACAAGGGTGCCATTAGATGGATTCCAAGAAGAGAGATGGTACGCTTTTCTCATCAGGTGCCTTCTTGGTCACTTGAAGGAGAAGCTAGTAATTTGCCAGAAAAGTGTTGGGATCTGGACCCAGCTGCAACTCCAGATGAGCTACTTCATGCTGCAACAGAAGCGAAGGCTTAGCATAACCAGAGTCAAGCAGGAAACGATATTTGTTTGGAGTCCAATTTACCATTCTTACAGAAAATTCTTAGGTTGACTGTACAATATTTTACACTTGGTTCAAAGGCATTGCAACATTAAACTCCATATGATCTTAGACATCTTGATGTTTACCGAGCGCTGTTGCATCTGGAATTCTGAGTCTATTGACTGGGTTGTAGACAGAATGTTCTTCTGTGGTTATATGGGGGCTGTTTAAACATTAATTAAGTAGTCAGGACTGATTGCGATTCAACAGAAAGATTCAGTAGACTCACTTTTTAGCAATCTGAGACTTGAATCTATTCCCCGGGCAGGTTTACATATATATGCACTCAAAACTCTCGTTTTCTTTTGTTGCTGGAACTCACTGCCCAGCTGGACAAGCTGAATGTTGGCCAACTGTAGGATCGTGTTGTTTTGCCGAGCACAAAAAAATGGACTTCGCTTTGTCGTACTTTTCACTTTTATCTTCATTTTCGTTTTCTTTAGTCCTTTCATATTCCCACTTTTGAGTTGACAAACTATTAGTCACAGCTGCGCTAACTTGCATGCCTGCAAATTATGTTGCTTAAAAATTCTCATGCAGAACATTAAGAATTAAAATAGAAAAAGAAGGAAGTTTTAGAGAAGAAGTTAATCATTAAAAGCAAAGAGAAAAAAGAATAGGGGATTGAGAAATATATAATCTTGTAATTTTTATTTTATTCATCAAAAATTGTTTAATATTTAGAAAAGTAGGATATAAATACTAAAACTCTAATTAGAACAAATGATTGGATTTATGGTCTACTAAATAAAATACTCAACAATAATTAAATTAAACCCAACAAATAAAACCTAATTAATAAACCTTAATTAAAAGTTCATAAAAGTTCATATAAATTAAACTAAAACATAAGTTAAAGCCCAATCTTTCAATGGTTTGGGTTATCCTCCACCATCTATGATCATACAAGTGCGTAAACAATGTTTTGGGTTCAGTGTCCCCACCAATTTTTCTAGGGTTGGAAGAACTCAACCCCGTCGAGTATAAGTCAAGGCAACTCTGATAACGCTCTCAAAGATAAGGATCAAGTTGTTGTAATGTCTCTCTGATAATCCAAATATAGTTTAAATTTTATTGTCTAGCCCATATACTGAGATTTACTGAAGTTCATCATTCCTAGTAAAAACAACTTATGTATTCAAAGTAGCATTAATATATTCCCTTTATGCCAAAGATAAGGATAATGGGGCAAGGGTTTTAAAAGGAACATCAGGGATAGAGTGTTGTGTTTTATATATAACGAGGTCTTTCGTGTTGAAAGTAGAGCTAATATCAAAGTTTAGTGATAATTTAATGATATAATTATTTGATTCAATCATTTGTAACACTTTGAATAGTATAGCACTACTCACTTGCAATTTATGACTGGTTTCCAAAGGGCACTGTTCAGGTCTAATTTGTATCATGAAATAATCTCCAACATTAAATACATTATGATACTTATGGTCTTATGTAAATCAGACATTTTAGGGTGAGGAGACATAGATTGATGATCTACATGCTTTTTAGGTTCATAACCATGAATACTATATGATTAAGGATGTGGAGTGGAACAAACACTGTTGGAAGCCTTAGTAGATATAGTTTGGACATAACCTAGTAAATCAAGACTATCTTCATCTTTCTCACCATATGTTAGGGGTAAAGGATCATGAAGCTCAACATGTTGTTCTAAACCTTTGACATGCTGGATGTCAAGCATGGTAGGTGGAGAATCAAATAGTTTAAGATAACTAATATCATGAAACTCTTTTAAGACCATATCCAACTCTTTGGGCAATTCCACTAAAGAGTTTCCTAGAACTTCTTCCTTATTTTCAGGATTGTATAAACTTATAATGTTAAGTCCCTCTTCTTGCACATTATCTTCATCTAGATCACTAAAGTCCTTGAGATTGGGTTCATACACTTGCACATAATAGTTTTCTTTATCACCTATTTCCTTATATTCTTGAATGACTAAGAGTGTAGAGGTGTAATTAAAGAACATATGATTGAAACCTTGACATTTAGTATACTGGATCTCTAAACTCAACTTTGACATTTCATTAAGGACTTGTTTGCCCTTATCTTCTTTATAAATCTTAGCACTACTAGGATTAGGTTTATAAGGTAAATCACCTAATAAAGAATAATTATTTTTACATTGAGATCTAAAAGAGATCCTAAGAGGGGCCTGATGTTTTGTCCATCGACTCTTTATAGGCAACTCATAATCTTGCACTACAGTATAGACTTGGTCAAGAGTGAACGTACCTATGAGCCTGACCTCTTTTCTAAAATCATCATTTAGACTTTTACAAAATATATGTAAAGTCATGGCTTCATTTTCCCTTATGGCACATCTTATCATGGAATCATTAAACTATATTATATACTCATTGATAGACATGTTTCCAGTCTTAGATTGTTCCATTGGTCAAAGAGTTTATTCCTATAAGATTGGGGTAGATACTTTTCCTATAGTTTTTGTTTCATCTTAGTCCAATCAGTTATAAGAGGCTCACCTCTCATCTTTAAACAATTCTCAACATCTCTCCAATAAAGTTTGGCTTCGTCAATTAACATCATCTTAGCAAATCTAACTTTTCTATTATCAGACAAGTTGTGCCACTCAAAGAATTGATTTATATCACAAATCCACATATCAAAGATACAAGAGTCATGATGACCGTCAAAAGTGGGGCTTCTATTTTGTTAGGACTCAAGACTCGCTCATCAAGGTCATTGTGTTTAGAGTAATCTAAATGATAGTCATATTGGTAGCGCTTAGAGTGAACTTATCCATAATGGTTATTCTTGTGATATTTATTGGTCTTTTGGCGCCTTATTTGAAAACTCTCTTGGGGTTCGATTATTTTAAACATGTTGATCATCTAAGTTTGCAGTTCCCTTTAAATGGTCATAAGAGTATCATTAAGGGTTAAGTCTACGATAAGTATAAACTTAAGCTTGGACACTAGACATGACACAAATGCATGCAACACTAACTTATAAATGGAATTGAGATCACAAATGGTTCTTACAAGTGAAATCACAATACAAAATAAAGCTATATATATATATATGTATTTTAATGTGGAGATTAATCAAGAACAAAATACATCAATAAAATTTTAAGCAAGCAATGCTAGACTCTTAAGTGTAAATGATTAATCAAACACAATGTCAAAGCAAGGACTCACAATTATCAAAGAGGACAAGATAATAAATATCAATGATAAAAAAAGGTTGATGAGCAAAATTGATGGATAAAAATGCAAGGTAAGATTTTTTTAAAAATTTTCTAGGCATAAAAATAATATTAATAACAACCTTAAATGACAAGTGTAGAACCAGGAAAGTAAAATTCAACAACTAAAAAGGTAGAATAATTTACTAACTAGATTGTTTAGGAGTATGTTGGAATTTTATGTCGACGACAAAGACAATGACATGGTAGACATGGTCATAGCAGCTGAGGTGGCAGAAACTGACGACATGGCAGCTGGTGTAGCAACCTTTGACTGATGCAGTGACGACGTGGCTTCACTGCTTGACGTGGAGTTGACGTGGCTTCACCGGCTGATGTGGTGTTGATGTGGCAGCAATAGGCTGATGTGGTTGGTGACGTGGCAGGGGTTAATTAATTTGCCTTGAAAGCCCGCAGTGAATTCCATGTTGTTGTTACTTGCAGCCGTACTCATACAACTCTATTGTGAAAGGATGCGACCTGATTTGTTGCTGGTTGCCGTTGGTTGTTGGAAGAGTGAACTATGTTTGTGGCGGTTGGGATGGGTCTAGTGCGGTAGCTGATCTAGCTGAGAAGAATGATAATTATTCTGTTGCTAGAGGTGTGAAAGAATTGGCTTTTTAGGGCTGTGCAAAGATGGTTGAAATTGTGTTGTTCTCGTAGAACTCAAACTTGTGCAAGAGAATTACATTGTTGTTTTGCTGCATTGCTTATAGTTCCTTTTTTGCTTTCTTGACAACACTTTAGACTTGTAATATTTTTAAAATAAAAAAGAAATCAACTAGAAATTTCACAAGCCACAATAGATCGATTAATTATGAGAACAATTAAAAATTCAAAGCTCTTATACCAAATTTGATGCGGAACGATAAACAAAAGAATTAAAGTAGGAAAAGAAAGAAGTTTTTAGAGAAGAAGCTAAAAATTAAAAGCAAAGAGAGAAAAAAAATGGGGGATTGAAAAATGTGCAACTTTGCAATTCTTATTTCATTCATCAAAAACTGCTTAACATTTAGAAAAGTAGGATATAAATACTAAAATCCTACCTAGAACAAGCGATTGGGCTTATGGCCTGCTAAATAAAATACTCAACAATAATTAAATTAAACCAAAAAAATAAAGCCTAATTAATAAACCTCAATTAAAAATTCATATAAATTAAACTAAAACATAAGTTAAGGCACAATCTATCAATGGTTTGGGCTATCCTCCATCGACTATAATCCTATGAGTGCGTAAACAATGTTTCGAGTTTGGTGTCCCCACTAAATTCCCCCTGCAAAGCCACATAATTATCTGAATATCATATGTTGATAACAAATTTGGGTTGATGAAAGATCATTTTTTCCATGTCATAGTCATTAGTGAAGTGAAGAAGCAGTGTGTCTCTGTGTCTCTCAGCTAATTTGTTATAATGGTCCTCGAGATTGATGCACCATAATAGGCCAAAAGCTTTTTGGTATTTTAGGTTAAATAAATTGAGATAATTCATAGTTGTTAATTCAAGATTTTTCTAATTTAGATTTAAGATTAATGCACATAATGAACGACATGTTTCAAAGCACTAGACTATAATAATCACTCTTACTTAACATCTTCACCTAAAGACAAAAATAAAAGGTGTACAATTACATCGAATATTGATCAATTCTTTAAAGAGTGTAATTCAATAAAGAACTAAGCAAGAAAAATCTCTATTTTTTATGCTTCAATATACGACAATTAATGTGTATTCTAATTTGAAAATTAGGTCTTACAAAATAATATTTATACTACTGGAAATAAACTTCTAAGATAACTTAATGAGCTTATTTGATCTAATCTTGAAACTAGGCCCAAAATAACAAAAAAACTAACTAAAAAAAATTAAAATAATAAAATAAATATTCTAAAATTTTATCTTATAGTGCCACCACTACTCTTTGAAGAATAGACTATGAAATTTTCTTATCTCAATTATCCTATTTTTCCTCCACCTTTTGTGTCCAAGGCAGAGTAGGATTTTTCTTCCAATTAAACCTCCTTAATAGATTAAACTCCTTGATAGATTAATCTGCTTGATAGATTAGATTTTATTTTCCAAAATAATTTATGATTTCTTTGTTGGATTAGGAAACACAAAATACTTGACAAAACAAGCCCAATGATGCCAAAATTACTGCATTGGGCGAAACCCATGGTCCTCAAGCCCATATTGAACATGAATCAAATTTACTAAGGCTTGTTCTTCTTGGGTTGTTGCTTTTTTGTATTCTACATTGACCCATATGTCTTGCCAAAACTTATTAAAAGCTTCCTTAAACTTCTTTGTCGTAGCCCTAATTATTAGACTTACTAAAACTATTAATGGACCCTTTAGCATGGGTTAGATTGAGTCATCCTCTCTCTCCTAAAAAAGATTCGACCTCGAATCATCACCAACATCAAACAAAAAGAGATCAGGTATATTAAAAGTAACACTAACTTTACATTCACTTGGAAGATCTACTTTATAAGCATTATCAATGATCTGAAAATGACCATCTTTTTTTTTGCATCAACTTAGATCTCCTTTGCTTAGGAAACCTTTTTTTTTTTTTTTTGCATATGCATCTAAACTCAATTTCCTGGTTCAAATCTCAACAATTCTCTTCTTTTACTAGCTTTATATACATATTGTTCATTCTTCTTTTGTATGTGTTGTCATAGCATACAAATCTTTCACCACATGGGCTTTTCTATTATCATTAACAAGAACTCTTCCATCAACAGGGAAAGGAATCAAATTTAATGGTGTCAAAGGATTAAAACCATAAACAATCTCAAATTGTAAAAAAGTAGTAGTAGAATGCATAGTAAAATTATATGCAAATTCAACAAATTACAGACACGCTTTCTAATTTTTCAAATTCTTTTGGATAATAGATCTTAACATTTGAGTTGAAGTCTTATTCGCTACTTCAGTTTGCCCATTAGTCTGTGGATAACAAGTAGTAGAAAACAATAAATTAGTACCCATTTTTCCCTATAATACCTTCCAAAAGTAACTTAAAATTTTAATATCTCAATCACTGCTTCTAGGAACACCATGTAGTTGAACAATTTTTTTAAAGAAAAGATCCGCTATATTTGTTACATCATTAGTTTTATTACAAGATATAAAATGAGTTATCTTATAAAACCTATCAACAACTAAAAAAATCAAATCCCTACATTTCTTTGACCTAGGCAACCCTGAAACAAAATCCATAGAAATATCAACCCAAGATTCTTTAAGTATAGGTAAAGGTGTATATAAACCATGAGACACAATCCTAAACTTAGCTTGCTTACATGTAATGCATTTATCACATATTCTTTGCACATCTCTTTTCATTAATAGGCGAATAAAAATATTCATGCAATACATCTAAAGTTTTAGCAATCTCAAAGTGTCTTATTAATCCCCTCTTCATGAGCTTCCCTTACAAGCAATTCACACATTAAACAATTAGGAACACATAATTTATTTTCCTTAAACAAAAATCCATCATGCCTAAAAACTTCTTTTTGATTGAAACTTCATAGGCTTCATATGTGGTGCAAAAATCAACATCATCATGATATAATTCTTTTATATACTCAAATCCCAATAATTTAGTATTTAGAGTTTAAGAACATATCTTCATGATAAAGCATCAACAACCACATTCTATTTACCTTGCTTGTACTTAATCACATATGAAAATGTCTTAATGAATTCAATTCACTTGGTATAGTGTCGATCCAACTTACCTTGGCTTTTCAAGTGCTTCAAAGACTGATGATCAGTGTAGATCACAAACTCTCTTAGCCAAAGATAATATTGTTAAGTTTCCAAAGTCCTCACTAATACATATAATTATTTGTCATAAGTTGGACAATTAAGAGTTATACCATTAAGTTTCTCATTAAAATAAGCGATGGGTTGTTTTTCTTGTGTCAAAATAGCTCCAATACATATTTCTGAAGTATCACATTCAATCTGAAAAGCTTTATTAAAATTAGGTAAAGATAACGAAGGTGCTAAAAATTTTGCTTTCAATAAGTTACAAGCATTCTTTTGTTAATCACCACATTTGAATCCTAGTGATTCTTAATTATTTCAGTTAATGGTGCGACTAGTGTACTAAAGTCTTTAACAAACCTGCGGTAAAAACTAGCTAAACCATGAAAACTTCTAACTTCTGTGATTGATTTAGGTGTATGCCATTTTTATATAGCCTGAATATTAGCTTTGTCCATTTCCATGCCCTTTACACTAACAACATATCTAAGAAACACAATTTTATCCATGCAAAAGTCACATTTATTTAAATTAGCATACAAAGACTCCTTTCTAAGCACATTAAAAACCCATCTTAGATGTCCTATATGATCATCTAATCCCTTACTATAGATTAAGATATCATTAAAATATACTACAACAAACTTATTAATGAAAGCACACAAAATATGATTCATTAATGTTATAAAAGTACTAGGTGTATTAGTAAGTCTAAAAGGCATGAATAACAACTAATTTAAACCATGTTCAGTTTTAAAAGCAGTTTTTCATCCATCACCTTCTCTCATCCTAATTTATTGATAACCATTTTTCAAATCAATTTTAGAAAATAAGATAGAACCATGCAATTCATCCAACATATCATCTTATCTAGGGATATGATATTGATACTTTACAATGATATTGTTGAATTCTTGGCAATTAACACGCATACGCCAAGTAATATCCTTTTTTGGTACTAGAAGTACTAGAACTGTAAATGAGCTCATACTTTCTCTAATGTACCACTTAGACATCAACTCCATTTGTCTTTGGAGTTCCTTAATCTCTTCTGGATTACTCCTACAAGCTGGTCGATTAAAATACTCCTGGAACAAAATCAATTTGATGCTCAATTCTTATAATTGATGACAATTCACTTAGGATCTCATTTGGAAAGATATTATTAAATTCCTATAAAAGAGATTTAACAACACTAGAAATACAAAAATTCAAGTCATTAGAGATTAAGCATGTCTCCTTATGCACAAGTAAAATCATAAGCATTTTAGAAAAGAAAGCATGTTTAATATCATCATATTTTATAAAGAAATTAATGTGTTTCCCAATTTTCTTCACACTTTCTTTTTTTCTCACCTTTTTTTTCTTCTTTCCACTCATTTTCTCTCCACACTCGGCCTCTACCTCTTTTCTCTCATTTTGACTGAAAATCTCTTCCTTTTTCCTAATGGCCAAAACTTTGCCCTTTTAGTTTTCTAACTCATGACTCGCTTTATTTTCACTATTTCTCACAATTTCACTATAATTTTCTATCTGAATGCTTTCAGAAGCTTCTTCTTGCTTCAACTTCAACTGATCTAATACATGTGTCAATGGTGCAAGTGTATCAATTCTTCCATCATTTTCCACATAATACATGTTCTTAAATCCATCATACTTGGCTTTTCTATCAAATTGCCAAAGCCTTCTTAACAATAGGTGATTAGCAAGCTTAGGAATAACATCGCATAACACTTTATCTTTATACATATCCAATGAAAGAGGAATTAACATGTGTCTATTCATCTTAACTACACTATTATCATTCAACCATTGAAGCTGATAAGGTATTTCATATTTAATAGTATTCAGATTCAACCTCTTAACCATGATAAAACTAGCAACATTGGTACAATTAT
>Ga0325403_1004561_pt1 | contig 12897 bp, 4 predicted proteins | sample PopdelMetagenome_19_FD_205665 | JGI IMG/M metagenome (GOLD analysis project Ga0325403, IMG submission 205665) | Populus deltoides microbial communities from Bellville, Georgia, United States - Xylem-PdKOR-R4 | ecosystem: Host-associated > Plants > Phyllosphere > Stem > Wood/Secondary xylem...
GAGATTTTGTATCCCTGCCGAACCGGTGCTATCTGGCTCTTTTTCTTTTGTACGCAATATTAATTCTTGTTTATAATAATATCTGAGATGTTTATGTGATATTAGTATTTAGTCATTTTTAATTTTTAATTTTTTTATGAAGTAATCATTTTATTTCTGGCCGCTATTATAATCTGAATAATTTAGGTGTATTTCCTGGTGTCTTCAGATTTCCCCGAAGACAATAATGGGTGATATTCGGCCGTACGTGCCATTTGATTTCTCGCCAATATATTCGAGCATAATAAGTCATTTAATTATTTCAATTCGAGGATTGTGTTTAGTTATTATTTTAGAATTAAGGAGACACGGAAATAAAAGTGTTTAGTTAAACGAAGATAGAAGTTTAAAATAAATACATTTTAGGGATAATTTTGGAAGAAAATCCAATTTTTTTTTAAAAAAACAAGAGATGCAGAATATGTTATTCTTATTTTTACTATATATGTCTTTTTATCATAAAACAGTAATTAAATACTATTTAGAAGCCCAAATACTCATTGTCACCACACCCATTTAAGAAGGTCTCATTTTATGATAACAAACAAATCAATTGCTTATATTGCTTATCTTATCTATGTTTTCTTCCTCACTAGTCTTTTTAGTTTAAACGTTGGAATTTGTTTTATAAATTATGATTAATAGGCATATTTGATCCCTATTATGGGATGTGTTGTAATATAGAAAATATTATGTTTTTTCTTGTATAGTTTTATCATGTATAATAAGTTACACCATAATATATGTACAATGCCCTACTTATATAAATAGTAAAAGAGATGCCCTACTAAGACACTCACCAAATTATTAGAAATCTGTGATTTAACTTGGTTTCAGAACCTCTCTACCTTAAATCGGTTCTTTACTTTCTGTATAATCTTGCACGCTACTGTCTCTGGCCAATAGGAAAACCAGAAGAGTCGGTAGTGCATCAATCTCTTTCATGAAATCAATGGCATTTTATTTCTGCATCACGCTGAAGCTAGCTCTTACACTTTCTGGAGACGACGAGTAAAATATCAGATGGAAGGGCAACAGAAGAAAAGTTTTCGCACTTTCCCCTTTCCATTGCCCCCGACTGAAGAAGGTAATCTAATGAGGCCTAAATTAATCACAGATGATTTATGATTTACGATCATGCTTTCCATTCAAGGCGGACCGCCAACTAGTATAATAACGATTTGTTTTGATAAGCACGTGCAAAGAACTTCATTAAAAGTAATAGATAATTAAATAATCCGTGATCCCAGATATCCTAATCATCCATCAAATGTTTATTTACTTTTCACCAAGATTATAGAGGAGACTAGAACGAGCCACTCTTTGCCATCATGCACCTATAAATAGCCCCGCAAATTCAAGCTATACCACAACACACCATACATTAAAAACCTTCCCAACACTTTATTTGTTTTTTTTTGGATTCGAGAAAACCTCACCCCTCGGAAAGCGCACTTTGTGCGCCCAGGTGAGGGAGTAAAACTCCAGCTGTCCCAGGCTCTTACAAGAGGTGTACGCCCTGACTCGAACTCGAGACTTGCTGTGCAGATCTCAAACCCTTTACCAACACGCTCTTGCCTCATTCTTGTTCTAATACCTTCTGTGAGCATGGCTGAAGAGAAGCAGCACCAAGGCGTCTTCCACCACCACAAGAGCGATGAGAAACCAATTGAGGCCGGTGGATTTGTATTCCATGAAAGCAACCAAGAAAGAGGAAGAAGAGGCTAATGGAAAGAAGCACCACCACTTCTAATTGTTTTAATTAATTAATTAATCTTGTGTGTTACAGGCCTTAATCTTGGTTACGTGTACTAATCAATATAGTTATAAATCACCCCTCCTAAATAATACCAGTATGCACGAGATTTTTGTATCGCTGCCGAACCGGTGCTATGTGGCTCTTTCGCTTTTGTACGCAATATTAATTCTTGTTTATAATAAAATCTGGAATATTTATGTGATATTAGTATTTAGTCATTTTTAATTTTTAACTTTTTTTAATGAAGTAATCATTTTATTTCTGTCCGCTATTTAGTTTGTGTGTTTGTTTTTGAGGTAATTTTTGTGGTTGTTATTTTAAAAAAATAAGTTAAAAAAATATGGTTAAGTGTGGTTAGTTGAATTTAGATACAATAAAAATTGTGGTTAAGATTTATGTGTAGCAAAAAACATATATAAAATATTTGGTAGTTGTGTTTGGAAGTGTGGTTGCAGTTGCTTTTCAAAATGTTTTTTACTTGGAAATGCATCAAATTTTTTTATTATTTTTTAAAAATTATTTTTGATATCAGCACATCAAAATGATATGAGAACATAAAAACATATTAATTTGAATTTGAAGTAAAGAAAAACATATTAAAAAATTAATCTTTTTCAAAAACACTTTTAAAACACAAAAACAAATAAAGTTTTACGAAACTCAGTTAAAAAATATGTAATAACTGCTTTATAAAAACTGTATTACAAACTTAATTTTTTAATAAATTTCATAATATAAAATATAATTTGATTTATTATCAAATATTTTATTATATTTATTGCATCGCAAACGCAAAAGTAGTTGCGCAATAAACCTAGCCTAAATAATTTAGTTGTCTTTCCTGGTGTTTCTGATTTCCTCGAAGACAGTACTGAGAGGTATTCGGCCGTGCCATGTGATTTCTCGCCAATATGTTCGAGCATAATAAGTCATTCAATTATTCAATTTGAGGATTGTGTTTAATTATTATTTTAAAATTAAAGAGACATGGAAATAAAAGTGTTTAGTTAAACAAAGATAAAAGTATAAGATAAATACGTTTTAGGGATAATTTTGATATAAAATCTAATATTTAAAAAAACAGTAACCAAACACTATTTAGAAATACAAATACTCAAATAACTTTTGGCAATGTGATTGTGGTTACTTTTCAAATAACTTTTCGTGTCAAAATGCATGCCAATGATATTTTTTTATTTTTTAAAAATTATTTTTGATATTAACATATCAAAATGATCTAAAACATACAAAATATATTAAATTTTAATAAAAAAAAATTTAATTTTTTAAAAACACAGTTTGCTCCGCGTTCTCAAACAGTGTCTCAATTGTCACCTCACCCAATTAAGTAGGTTATATTTTATGATAACAAACAAATCAAATGCTTATATTGCTTATCTTATCTATGTTTTCTTCCTTACAAGTACTTTCAAGTTTAAATGTTGGAATTTGTTTTATAAATCATAGTTAATAGGTATATTTAATCACAAGTATACTCACTTTCATGCTTAAATTTTTATTAAAAATTATTCTCCAATAAAAATTATTTACCACGGAAAGAACCAAATATATTGATTGTCCTTAATGCCTCATATTGGAATTTCAGCTGAGCACAAAATTTAACGAAGAGTCGAAGACCTATCGTGGCAAACGTATTTTTTCCGTCACCAAATATATTGTTAATTAATTTGTTGTCGTGAATACTGACCATTGTTGTAAAATTCTTAATTATACTGTCTGCTTCATATGTAGTGGTGTTTTCAATCATTGTTTTTTTAGAATGGTTATTGTTATATGTTTTTATTATATTTTTACAAAAAAAAGGGTAAGTTAGTGGATATTTGTGTATAATTGATGTGGGATTCTCTCATGTTAAATATTTCAATGCGAGAGCTACAAACAAATTCACGATCTTTTAATCAATTATTTTTTATAACCAGAGACAAATTATTTTCCAGAACACCTATAAAACGATACCAGGCCTATATATGAATCCTTGTTTTCATAAAACAATTATTTTTTCTCTCTGTTTTTTTTTTCTTTAATGAAAGTTCAAGGAATCAGCAAGCCAGCAAGGAATAGTTTTTTTTTATTCCATATTTATTTGTTGCTTTAATAATTTAGAATGAGAAGCACAAGACAAAGAAAGACCCCGAGCATCCACACAGGCACAAGATAGAGGAGGAGATTGCCGCGGCAGCTGCAGTTGGAACCTGTGGACTTGTATTCCATGAGCATCATGAGAAGAAAGCAACCAAGAAAGAGGAAGAAGAGGCTAATGGAAAGAAGCACCACTTCTAATTGTTTTAATTAGTTAATTAATCTTGTGTGTTACAGGCCTTAATCTTGGTTACGTGTACTAATCACTATAGTTATAAATCACCCCTCCTAAATAATACCTGTATGCACGAGATTTTTGTATCGCTGCCGAACCGGTGCTATCTGGCTCTTTCGCTTTTGGACGCAATGTTAATTCTTGTTTATAAAAATATCTGAGATGTTTAGGTGATATTAGTATTTAGTCATTTTTAATTTTTAATTTTTTCTTATGAAGTAATCATTTTATTTCTGTCCTGGTGTCTTTAGATTTTCCCGAAGACAGTACTGGGAGGTTTTCGGCCGTGCCATGATTACTCGCCAATATGTTCGAGCATAATAAGTCATTCAATTATTCTAATTCGAGGATTGTGTTTAATTATTATTTTAAAATTAAAGAGACGAATATAAAACGGAAATAAAAATGTTTTGCAAACAAAGATAGAAGTATAAAATAAATACATTATAGCGATAGTTTTGGAATAAAATCTAGATTTTTTAAAAAAATAAAAAAAAAGGTACATAAAAATATGTTATTCTTGTCTTTACTATCTCTTTCTTTTTTATTCCAAAATATTGATCAAATATTATTTAAAAGCACAAATACTAGATTGTCACCTCATCCAATTAAGGTTTAAATGCTTATATTATATTGCTTATCTTATCTATGTTTTCTTCCTTAGTAGTACTTCCAAGTTTAAATGTTGGAATTTGTTTTATAAATCTAATTGGCACATTTGATCCCAAACTTAAAAGTATGTGGTATGCTTACTTTCATGGTTAAATCTTTATTGAAAATTATTCTCCAACAAAAATTCTTTAACACGGAATATTAACATGGTTAAAATAAATTGAGTAATTAAAAAATTAATATAAAATAACTCTAGATTGACATATTTTGTGAAACTCAAAACTCTTTCTTCCACATAGAAAAGAAATATGATTTTTCTATAACTTATATAGTGGGAAGTTAAAGGGTTATAAATGAGTCTTAAAGCAAAGTAGTATTGGTTTAACCCACTCGTGCACACTTGGTTCTGGCTAACTCGGAGTCTCAAGGCTCGAGTCCTGGGTCCTAGGCTTTGGTTTTGGTTTGTTTTTTCTTAACCTGTTATGGACTTGAATTTAAGTTTATTATAAAATAATTCTTTAGCCCAGAAAAAAATATTTTTTACTGGTCCATTTACGAATATTTAGCCTATAAGTAAAAAGTCTGAACATATTTAATTTTCCTCCCTTATGTTTTACCTTTATTATCTTCTTTTCTAGAGTTTTTGTTCTTGTCATTGTAAAGAGTTTTTAAGTATAGATTCCCTTGGTTCATTAACTTTTAAAAGTAAACATATACTTGTTGCAATCATTAAAGACTTGTTAATATCATTCCTTTGTACAAAGAAAGGAGAAATACAACTTTAAGGACATAGGATTTATAATTGAAAATTAAAAACTTCTTATTACCTTCTGTTCTTTTGAGTTTCATCAACAAGTAAGTACTATAGTTTCTCTGGTTTTAGTTTCTCTAGTTTAGTTTATATGTATTTGATAGTATCATGCTAGGTTTTTAATTTACATATAATATTTGTTTATATGGCTATAATACATGCTAAATTTTTATATATAAGTTTGCAAGTTTGCCTTTTTTAGATACTTTTGCATGATATATATAATTTAAACAATTGTGATCCTTTATTTAATCTATAGCTTACAAACAACATCAAGTAATACAAGACCAAAGTTAAAGTTAATTTTGTTTGTCTATTTGTAATTAAAGATACAAATTTCTCTTATGATAAATAAAAGGAAAAAAGTCTAAATCTTCATCAAACTCAAATTCATATATTTATTAACACTTCCTATAATTCCACACACACACACACACATATATAAATTCATCTTTATAATTCCCACATTTAAGAATTTTACATCAAGAGCAATTCTAAACAAAATTTGCAGTTGAATACTCTAGCCAATCTGACTCACTCATGCAAATATTATTTAGTATATCTTTCATAATTGGAGTTATAAAACTTAGTTTCGGGTGTGATTTAACTCTTTGAAAAAATAAGATACAGATCTATAATTGTTTTGAAGAGAAGAAAATCTATTCCAACCATTAACACTCTTAAAATTACCCATTTCAAAGATACATGTAATCTGTCTACCAAAATTCAATTTAACCTTTCTCTAGTTATTAAATCATATCTAGAGTTTTATAGCTACAAATTAAACAAAATCAATTTCAATTGAAAGCTAATACCCTTATATATAACTTCCATGAAGAAGCATATTTCAAATTTCTTTATTTACTAACTTTACTTTCGACTAAAAGCTAAATGTTAAATCTATCAAGATTTTAGTTTATTAATTTGATGAAAATTTAAGTATTTCCACACCTGTCTACATTATTCACAATAATCATTCTATGAACATTTAAGTATTTCCACACCTGTCTACATTATTCACAATAATCATTCTCATCTATTACATCTTAGAGCTTTATTAAACACATAATTTTACTGAAATCAACTAATTAAACTCATTCTTTATTTAAATAATTACATCCCTCTTTCCTTGAGAATATATTTGCTTAATTAAATCCCAACAAGTTCACACATGAATATATTTTCTTTAGTTCTTATCACAAATCCATTACCCGTCCTTTTTCCTATATCTAGAAACATGTTTTTCAAGATAACATTCCTAACTGAACACACCTTTGTTGAACCCTCACGGCGGAGCGACGACCCCTCAATTGGTTTCGGGTATTTTTTTTTTGTGTTGAGGAGTCGCCACCAAGTATTTGGTCACTAGGAACCCTAACTGGTCTTTCAGAAATTTTAAAGTAAAGGACTGGTTGCGTAAAGGGAAGGTATTAGCACCCCTAGTACGCCCTACCTAAGTTAAGCTGCTTGGTGTTTGGTTTGCTTTATAATTGCTATAGTGTTGGTGTTTTCTAATCCCATCAGTTTTTCTAGGTTTGATTAAACTAAATTTATTAGGATAGAAATCCAAGGAAGTTCCATGTGCTTTAAAAGCTCATTTTCTCCTTAGTTTTTCTAGAGTTTGTGACTCGTAAATCGCAAGGAGAAGGGACAAAAATTTAGAAATCTATGGTGCTTTAAAAATCTATTTTTTTTATCTTAGTGTTTTATACTCTCACGGCTCGTAAACTGTGGAATAAAAAATTGAAATATCCTCGATTATAATTAAGGCTTCTTTCAAGGATGTGTGCGGATTTATTATTCCTAGAAAATTATTTTGGATATTTACCACTCCAGGTTTCTTTATCCAAATATTAACAGTGAATAATAACAAATTATTCCCAGTAATATTTTAGATATTCTTCCTCTAAGGATTTCTTTATCCAAACATTAGTAGTGAATAATAGATGAATTCCCCCCAAAATAAGATTTTTATATTTTTTGGAATATTGGCCAATACCCTTTATCCAAGCTCAGCGACAGTTCAAGTGAATTATAATTCACTTGAATAGTAAACACAAAAGGCATGCACAATAGGTAAGTAATTAAAAAGCAAAGTGAAGAGAATGCATGGAAACTTACCTGGCGCTGAAACGGGCGAAGGGGATGGTGCTGCAGCTTCTGCACACGACCGGTTATCACTGATTCTGGAGACAATGACGAACGCTGGTAAAACTGGTGTTGGTCTCTGTCTTTCTCGTCTTGCCGATGCTCTCTCTGGAGACGGCGAAGACGATGATGAAGGTGTGATGTGCTGTGGAATGGATGTTCTTTCCTCTATGTTTTCTTGCTCTTTCCTGTTTTCCTGCAGGCTACCTCTCTCTCGTTGCTCTTCCTCCCTCTCCCTCTGTCTCTTTTTTTCATTTCCCTGCCCTCTCTCCCCTGTTCTGCTTTCTGTGCTCTCCTTTTCTGTACTGTGCTCGTCCATTTTCCCTCTTTCTCTGCTGGTTCCTTTTATATATGCTAGTGCTGAGGACGTATGTCTACAACCGCGGCTGAGAAGAAACAAACTGTTGTCTGCTGGTTTGCATGTTCTCCTGGTTGCGGGAGTTATTGATGACGTTGTCGTTAATCTTAACTGCAACCAACGCTGGGGAGGGAGCTCACCGTTGGAGGAAACGCTATTGATGCCATGAGGATGGAGTCCTGCTATTGTAAACATGAACTAGCTTTACTATCGTGTTTCTCCCAAAAAAAAACCAGCCATGAGGAGGAGGGATGATGTTGTTGTTGTGGCACCGAGAAGAAGTTCGTTGGACTAGGAGGAAGAAAAAAAAAGACGAAGGCCTCTTCTGTAACACAGGATGAAAGCCTATATGGTGGCTTTTGGAGGTCAAAGGGGGTCCTTTTCTGCTGGGTCTGTGAGATGGGGAGATGGAGAGGCGGCTCTCGTTTAAGAGAGTGATCTCTGTTTCCTTTTTTTTAAAGGAGTGGGGTGGCTGCTCATTTTTTTTATAAAAAAAAAGATGAGAGAGTGGCTACGGCTTCTTTGCTAGGGAGGATAGGGTTAGGGTTTTTTTGTTTCCCCTTCTTTTCTGAAAAATTACCCCCTTCCTGAATATTTTTCTCCTCCCTGTGTATATAGCTGAATGTTCACTTATATAGAAGATCTCTATATGTTCTATTTAAGAAAATATTGCAATAATTATTGCAGAAATTGTCTTCTATGACCAGCACCAACAAATCCTATATATATGGTATTTTTTATTGCAATGATTATTTTCCATAACCAGCATGAATCAAATCATATATCTATGGTATTTTATATTGCAATAATTATATATGATTCAATAATTATCACCTTGACATATTGCTTCCTTAACCCTGATGCTCTATGTTATCGCCACATGTAAATCTTTATTTAAAAAAATTTATCAAAACATGGGTAAAAAATTGGGTAGCAACAACCTTCATCAAATCCCTTTCATCTAGGGTTCCACATACACTCAGTGTTATCTGGGAGAAAACATGAGGGAACCGGTCAATGAACAACTTAAAAGACACTAGAATAAGAAAATACAGCATTTAAACATGACCTACCCTCATTTATGAGGAAGTATAACTACATTGAGAGAATAAAAATATGACTTTTTCTCTCTCTATAATCTGGCTAGAACAGCCTTAGCAACCCCTTCTCTTTCTAAATTTCCACCAAAACACTCCTTGCATGTCACCTTTCTTGAATGCTTAAGTGAGAGAAGAGTAAATGTGAGGTGGGAGACCAAAAAATTAAAGTCTTGGAAGAGGTATAGGGTTGGCCGGAACACCATAAAAGAAAGGGAAGAAAAGTGATAAATGCAAAATATACATTTTTTTTTCTCTTACACTATGTTTTTTAATGTATTTTGAACTTATTTGAGTTGATTAGAAGTTATTTTTATAAGTTTGGCATGCAGAAGAGACTTCGTGAATTAATCGTTAAAAGATAAGAAATTCAGCATTTTACATTTTAGACCTAGCTTCTTGTGACAAGTTGTTTGCCAAGTTAGAGTTCTAGAATGAGAAGGTGGGCTTAATCTAAGTAGAAGTACACTTGTCAAGGTTTCCAGGAAGGTACTTTAGGCAAAAAAAAACCGATCTTATTTAGACCTCAAATCAAAACTGCAAACTCGGGCCAAAATCCTTCTCGCGGCAGGATTATTTGCTTTCATACTAGATATTTAAACAAGAATATCTTAAGCTTTTGATATCAAAATCAGGCAATTCAAAAACCCAAATTCATGTACACACACATGACTACAACTTTCATAAAGGACTCAAAGTCAAATAAAATTGTTTTGAAGGACAAAATCCGAACGCAATCCGGTTGGTCAAAATGGGTCTCCTGATCTGATTCGGAAACTGACAATGTTGAGCATCCCAATACAACTGAGAGTCTGACATAAGAACAGTGGGCCTTACGACCCAATAAAGGTTCAAATCAATCCTTTAGCATGTCATGAATGAAAAAATATAGCTGAGATGGTCGGATATTGCAAGAATCCAAGTTAGAATCAAAGTCTAAATTGCAACAGAGGTGGTATTACAACAAAATTGTGATAGTAGCAAAATCAGTTTTCAACACAAATTCTGAGAAATTTATCCAACCTTAAAGACCAGATAAAAAAGGAAAGAATTTAGCATCATGAAGACTCCAAATTAGCTTAAGAATCCTGAAGATTTCGGCAGCAAAATGGAAGGATAAAGAGAAAGCAGAACACAACTGAAACAGGGTTCGAAAAACATTCATTTCTTCTCTGCTTTTGACAATATTCCAACAACCGTGAACTAAACTCCTGAATTCGGTTCAAGAGAAATACACACCATCTCCATTAGCACGTTGTGAGAAGTAACGTTATCAGTATAATTCTTTCATATTCAAGTATTTATTTTTCCTTATTCAGAATTATGCTATTGATTATTATTCAAGCTTATTGAATTGTTTTGAGATAGCATGTATGCTTTCTAGCTTAAAGATTAATTTGATTGCTGAAACTCTCATCTTGATTTATTAGGGAAAAATAAACTAAAATTGTCAAGCTTTTGAACGTTTGCTTAGAATAAATGCATAGATTTTATTCCTAAGACTACTGCCGAGTGAATGAAAATTGCTTTCAATATTACATTCGTTTGATGGCAAGAAATTATTTACAGAGCTTTTTCTAATTAATGTACTTGTAATCTCATCGATTTCCCTCAGCTTTAAGGGATATCGAATTTATTTGCTTGACGTGAAAGAATATTTATTTACTTCAATGATCAACAAATTTATAGGAATGGATGTTTGGACTCTTAAACTGATTTAACGACATATCAATTTATTATCCTCAGAATTATTGTTTCTTGATTTTTTCATTCAAATCCCCCGTTCTTTCTCATTTTGGTATACTGTAAGAAGATTAATAAATGAAATTTCTCTTGGGTTTAACCTGGTTTTTACAATCATATTACAAATTTATTTTGTTTGTGATAGTTAAGTCAGAATTATATTTTGGTGGTTATATTGAAATTGATGTTAATATAAAAATTTAAGTAAACAACTGCAAATAATCCCAACATTCCTCTCATGTGAAAATGCAAATAGCAATTTATAGTCTAATATCTTTGGTGGGAGTCATGACTTTTGTAACCCTCTCATGGCTTGGTCTTACATTATCGAACAACAGAAATGTAGCTGGCGAATTTTAACAACCAAGACATAACTCATTGGAGCCACAACATGAGAACACTCTCTGTTTGTTAACATTATTCAATGGCCACCGCCAAATTCGAACTAGACAATAATCTTGTTATGCTTCAAGGGTGGTGGTGAAGGAGGAGATCAAACCTCGGATTTAACACAAGAACCTTCAAGAATGTCGCCTTCCTCCGCGGTCCTAGCGTAACAATCATGGTGATGGTGCGAATTGCTCGACCTAGGTGAGTCTCTCCATTAAAATATATATATATAATTTAAAACACAATTCCAAACAACTCAAAATCACAACAAAATGAGTTCGAAAAAGTTAGCAGTAATATATATCCATGAATGAATAGATTAATTACTTAAAACTGTAATTTTCTCAAGACAAATTAAATTGGATCCACCCACCAACAATTCTATAAAATATCAAAATTTTGTCTTATAAAAAAAGAGCAATGTTTCGAGCAATATCCAAGAAATTGCACAAAAAATCAAAAGAATTATTTCAATATAGAATTTCTTATTTACGGTTGGTTCGAAAGAGATGATACAGTGTATTCTAGGGTTTGATTTTTGTTAAAAGCAACCATATCTAATTTCCTCCATGATGATACGTGCAAAGAACTTCATTATAAAAGTAATATATAGATAATTAAATAATCCGTGATCCCAGATATCCTAATCATCCATCTAACATTTATTTACTTGTAACCAAGATATAATTTATAGAGGAGATTAGAACGAGTCACTCTTTGCCATCATGCACCTATAAGTAGCCCCACAAATTCAAGCTATACCACAACTCACACCATACATTAAAAACCTTCCCAAACACGCTCTTGCCTCATTCTTCTTCTAATACCTTCTGTGAGCATGGCTGATCAAGAGAAGCAGCACCAAGGCGTCTTCCACCACCACAAGAGCGAGGAGAAACCAGTTGATTACAGAAAAGAAAAGAAGCATCAGAAGAATCTTGGGCACGTTGGTAAGCTTGGAGCTGCTGCCGCTGGTGCTTTTGCCATGGTACAATGTTTTGTCAGTTGTCACTAGCTCGCTAATTTAAATTCTGTGTGTTGCTATATATATATTCTGGTTAATATTTTTTTTAAGGTATTCTTTTGTTTCATGCAGTAATCAATCTTTAAAAAAAAAAAAAAACACCTGTTTTCAATCATTGTTTTTTTAGAATGGTTATTGTTATATTTTTTATTTTATTTTTTGACAAAAAAAAGGTAAGTTGGTGTATATTTGTGTATAGAAGTGCGTGTGTATAATTGATGTGGGATTCTCTCATTTTAAATATTTCAATGCAAGAGCTACAAACAAATTCACGATCTTTAATCAATTATTTCTTATAAAAAGATACCAGGCCTATATATATATCAATCCTTGTTTTTATAAAACAATTATTTTTTCTCCCTGTTTTTTTTTTTTTCTTTAATGAAAGTTCAAGAAACCAGCAAGCCAGCAAGGAATAGTTTTTTTTTTATTCCATATTTATTTGTTGCTTTAATAATTTAGAATGAGAAGCACAAGTCAAAGAAAGACCCAGAGCATGCACACGGGCACAAGATAAAGGAGGAGATTGCCGCGGCAGCTGCAGTTGGAACCTGTGGATTGGTATTCCATGAGCATCATGA
>Ga0325403_1004565_pt1 | contig 12894 bp, 4 predicted proteins | sample PopdelMetagenome_19_FD_205665 | JGI IMG/M metagenome (GOLD analysis project Ga0325403, IMG submission 205665) | Populus deltoides microbial communities from Bellville, Georgia, United States - Xylem-PdKOR-R4 | ecosystem: Host-associated > Plants > Phyllosphere > Stem > Wood/Secondary xylem...
TTTAAAATTATATTTAGATACTTGATATTTTATTTAAAATTTAAATTGTATAATTTCAAGTTAATTTATCTTTGAGTTTGAAATGTAATTATAAAAGGTGAATTATATATATATGAAACGATAAAAAGAAATGCTCTAAAATCAACATATATTGTTCCAATTAAAAAATTAAAATATCAATTAAAAGGGAATTGACAACCTTAATTAAGAACCTTGATTGTAACACGCTAATATAAAAATAAAAAAAAAGCTTTTTTATTTTAGGAATTGAGGTCAAGGGTAACCATCTCCATTGTGAAACTCCAAGCCATCGTGATAGATTTCTAATATTTTCACCAAAAAACAAAGCAAGCCTTCAGGTTCAAAGTGAACCGCAGCTTTGAGTTAAATGACTTAACACAGAATATAGTAATGGTGATGGTTTGAAGTATTTTTTTACTTAGAAAAATATTAAAATAATTTTTAATTTTTTTTTAACATCAACACATTAAAATAATCTAAAAACATAAAAAAAAATCAAAATATTTTATAAAAAAAAAAAAAACTTTATTAAGCCAGGTGTGATGGCCTTAAAAGTTAAGACCACTATTCTCAGGTGAAATGTGGTAGTGCAAGGGACCAAAGAAAGTTCCAAGTGCTCATACACAGCCCAATCTCATAACCTTGTGTGGTCGTAGGAGCCATTTGCAATATTGAATTCCTGTACGTCTAGTTAAGACAATCATCTTTCGGCTTTCTTTCTCTTAATAATTACTGAATTCCGTACATAATTATCGAAGGTTTTAATTGACACCCTTTTTTTTTTTCTTTTAATTTAAATATTGGATTGCGGGGTGTTTGGATTAGAACTTTTTGTCAAGTTTCCATTTTTATTATATCAAAACAGCTATCAATTCCGGATGTGATTTGAATCCAATTAATAACTTATTATATTTTGAAGCTTGTCGTATATTTCTGAACAAAATCCAAGTAATCTCTATGATAGTACTTCTAGGGTTTGGACGTGGCAAACCGACATGTAGGGCGTGTTTGCCTGCCATGTGCAAGGGAGGCTTCTGTTTGAGTGTCGTTTACACAACAAACATAAATTATCACTCCACCCACCCCATGAACCTCCAGAAATCTCAACTGATGCAATTACAGCAGTGGTTGGCAGTCAATTGAGTAAAACAGTACATGCGATATATGGTGCGATTAATTTCAAAACCCTAGCTAGATAGCCTCTATCCAAAATCAAATGCTGTTTCTCATGAAAGATTGCCAGATTTCTTTTAATGCTTCATGCAGAGTTCATCGCTGCCGCCTGGCTTATCGATCATTATCGTGAACAGTTTGGTTATTAATTATTCTTCCAACCTTCTATTCCCGTGTACTTGAAAACTTTAAGAGAAACCTTCTCGTGGAAACAGCCAGCGAGCAAAAACTGAAGCTCGTCGTGATGGTGACCGTGACGGTGACAGAGGTTTTGGTGGTTCAAATTCTTGATTGATATTTCGAGTGCATTATTGCCATTATTCATGTTTTATACAGAATTATTTCACAAGCTAAAAGAATTTTTTAATAAATGAAATAAATATAAAGATTATCTCGTAAAATATTTTATTGAGACGCCCTCTAATCTCCAAATCTAACTTGCCATTTCTTTAGTTCACCATGGTTAGTTAGCTCCCGTTCGGCTATAGCTGCTTCTGTCAGGTGATAGGTAGTGGCATCCTCACCTGTCTCTTGTAGGTATGTGAATGTACACCAGTTTGGTATCAATTACCGATCGGTAAAGTACTTGGTATTAAACGACAAACTCTTGGGAATGTAAAACAAATATCAAGGTTTTCGAGAAGTTATTTGATATTATTATTAATGTATTTTTTATTTTTCTTCGTAGTGAACACAAAGTTTTTAAATATGATAATTTTTTTTTGTTAAAATATATATATATATATATATATATATATATATATATATATATTATGACTATTAGAACGACAAGTTAAAAAAAATATATCAAAATACTATGTTTATATTTTATGTGCAATTAAAAAATAAAAAAAAATATAAATATGATAAAATCATGTTCAAAATCTATTTGAAAATTTTAGGGACAAGAAAAATTATTTGAATCCAATTTTCATGAATAATTTATTGTTAGGATTATTATTTTCATATCATATGCATAATAATTGAAAATGTTATTAAAATTCAAATAAAAACTTATAATATTATTTAAAAACCATATAAAAATTTAAGAGTAAGTAAATCAAAATGGTAAATGTTTTTTTTATAGAAAAAAACCAAAACAAAAAAAGAGACAAAAGGGGAAGGCCCAGCGCCTGCCCCTAGCATTAGGCCAAACCCAACGTTTAGCCTTGTTTTATTTACTTTTTTTATTAAGGGGGCGACCTTTTATTTTTTATTTTTAAATGGACAACACATCATTTGTGCGACAAACAACCATTGTCTGCTTGCCTAGTTTTTGAAAGCCAAAGTGATTGGAAACTTGGCAAAAATTGATCTTGTTTTTTCTTTTTTATGAATCAATCTATTTTTCAATAAATTTTCACATGCAAAACACCTTAGAAACACCTAACAAACCCCAATACACTTATTTGTGCTCTTAAAGTAGCAAAAAAGTCGGTTAAAAAATAAAAAATCAAACTAAAACCACAAATCATTCCAAGCCTCGATCTACTTTTTTCAATAAGAGAAAGATCAAAAACCACATCGTAAAACACTTTTTGTCAAAGGGATTATTTCAACACAAAACCTAACCATTTTGGTTGCTCGAATTGCATTAGTCTCTCTCATCCGGGGCTAAAAAATCACAAAAATAAACTTTAGGATGAAAATGAAAATTACAAAAATTAGGATTAGGCATATATTATCTCTATCTTTTATTATATTATTATTTTTTTTTAGATGCCTATCATAATTTCAAGGCTAATTTCATTCAATTAGGTTAAAGAGAGACTTTAATTAAAAAAAATCAGGAGTTTCACTTTCCATGACAAACACCAAATGTTTTAGTTGTTTTAGTAATGTATGTAAGCTAAACTAGAATATCCTTATCATTAAAATAATAAATAATAAAAATATAGTGAGGGTACTTAAAGAATGAAGTAGTTTATTACATTAGACAGTAAATGAATGTGTTATGTTATTTATTTAGGATTTGAAATTTAGAAAAGTTAAAAAAGTAATTTGATATAAATACACTAGTTTGATTATATATAGATTATTAAAAGAAAATAATTGGCCTTGGAAAAACACAATAACTCTAGACTTATTTGTATTTTTCATTAGAACAATATAATGATGATTTTGTCCCTCCAAGTAAAGAATTTAACACTAGTTATTAGCTAAGGGAAAATTTAGTATGTGACCAAATATAAAAAAAACAATAAATAATTAAACAACATAATGATTCAACTAAAATGTCCTTATAAGAAAAAAATTTAAAACTAGAGTCAAGGGGCTTTTTCATCTTTTCACATTTGGTTTTTTTATTATTACCATGTCAGCTCAGGGGCAATTCAATATTTTTCTAAATATAAAAAAGGATAGGCATGTGAACGACACAAAGAGGAAGGTGGGAGGCATTTAAAAATGTCCTTTCATCGTGTCCTCTTCTAAACGGAGTGGCGCGTGTCGGTGTTGGTGGTCAGATTTGTTACCGATGGATCTTTTTTTTCTTTTCTCTTTCCTCCACTAAAAATTACAGCTTGACCCTCTTTATTGTTGGTATTTCAACTTCAGTCCTTATTGTTTTAATTTCTCATTTTTGTTTTTAGCCCATTTATAGAAGTCTTATTTGTTTTCAATTTCAACCTTTCATCTCAATTTACCAATTATTATATTTTCAATTTGGTCTTTTTTTATTTTTATTTCTATTTTTTTCTTGGCTATTTTGTAAAAAAATTATTGGTTTTTAATTTGACCCTTCAATCCAAATTGATAGTATTATATTTTCTAATTTGGTAATTATTTTCTATTTTTTTCTTGTCCCTTTTGTAAAAGTTATTACTCTTTTCAATTTCATCCTTCAATCAAAAACTTGTTTTTATTATTCATGTCAATTCTGATCCTCATTCTTTTTATTTTTTTTTGTTCTTTTGCTAAATTGATTTTTCTTTTCAATTTTACCTTTCAATCAAATATAAAATTTATTTTGTATTTTAATTTTGATGCCCATTCCTTTCATTGCTATTTGTTTTAAATCTTTTGTCTAATTAAAATTATTTTTTCAATTTCATCCTTTAATATTTGATTGATTGGAAACTAGACTTCATAGTTTTTTCAAATAGGGTGCTTCAGGTGTAATGACCTCATGTCACGGGATTAAGAAACTAACACATTTATTTTTTAAAAAAAATATTATAATTCTTTTTAATTTTTTATCGAGTTATTTCAATCTCATAATCTGAAAAGCTTTGAATTTAAAAGAAATGAATAAATGATGGAAAGAATAATTAATGTGATGTGAAATGAAGATTATAACCTCAATGAATAAATATAAAGATATTGTTGAAGTCAAAATAAAGATTATGAGGTTTAGTTTAAAATTCTTAATGTTAGTAAAAAAAATAATTGTTTTTTATGGATAAAAGAATAAGAAAAATGAGAGAAATCATTCTAATAAATTGATATGGTGATAAATAATAAACATTAATAAAGGATAGTACAACAAAAAGATAGGAGTGAAGGTGCAAGCACCGGTTACAAATCAATAGCATTTTCGTGAAACAACAATAAACTAGATAAAGAAATAAAAAGAGAAAGATGTAAAATAAATATATTTTTATGTAATAAAATTATTCCAAGAGATTATTAAGAATAATTGATGTGATTTATGTGAGGAATGAACAAGGAAATCTGGATTTTTTATGAAACAAAGTTGAACAGTTTACACTAAATTAAAAATAGGGTTCTCAATCCGATTTTTAAATTGAACTGAAATTTTTCAGAGAGTCTCTTGATATATATATATATATATATATATATATATATATATATATATATATATATAGACACACACACACCTTTGTTAATGTAAGATTAACAACTAACTAAATTAAATGTAAAATTAGCAAACTAAATTAATAATAAATCTCATAAGAACAGATTTAGATGCAGGGGAATTTTGCTGCTAGATTTTCATAGAATTTAGGTAATGGAATTTAATTGAAATCGATCGCGGTTAAGAACTGTGACATGTAATTTGTGTTGCGTTTCTGAACTATGATGGTTAATTGATTTCAAGTTTTAGAACCGTTACATTAATTAAATATCACAGTTTTGAATCGTAACATTTAAAAATATGTTTTTTTTTCCAAAGTTTTTTGCTGCTGTGTTAATTTGCCTATTATTTGTACTTTTTATGCAAATTGCCTAAAATGTCTTCTGATTTTCATCTTACAAAATTAAATACTCCATTATATAAAAAAAAAACCAAACATTTATTTTTCTTGTTCTAAAAATAAAATAAAAAAGAAGAAAAAAACATTATGCAATACATTCTTGAGAATTGAATATTCTTAATGGAATGCATTTGATGTTCTTGGTGGAGTTTAGTTGAGTTACGGCATGGATCTGTTATGGCGTTTGAATGCTTTCGCTGCAATGTGTGTACAGCAAAGGAATCCTAGACTTCAATTGCTCTGCTGATCTCTTTATGATGTCTCTCCAGATTTAGAGGCTAATCAATTGGAAGATTGAAAAATTGAATTCAGCTTTTATAAATATAGTACAAGAAATTTATTTCATTAATTACAACCATTTGTTTTTTTTTTCTTTTTCACCGAAATATTTTTGTTTTCTTTACTTGATTTTATATCTATTTAATTTTACAACTTCTCTAATTAAAACTAACTTAGACTTTGATTCCATATATATTCCTCGTTAGAAAATTTAATAAATCTAATGTTTCGTACACTTCATTGATTTGGTCCATCACTATTCGTGAAAAGAATGAAGGAGAAATGAGTAGGAATATATAATTAAGCTGATAGGAATTAAAGAGAGATGACATATAAATGTGATATTTTTATCCAAAGAAGAAAGCAATCTCTCTTTAATTTAATATATTGATGATATCTCTTAAGACAATCAAATAAAGATAGGTTAAGGAAAGTGAATAAATTAGTTGATTGTGAGTTTTTCCTGTTATATCTTTTTTCTTTTGATTTGAGGAAACCTCACCCTTCGGAAAGCGCACTTTGTGGGCCCAGGTGAGGGAGTAAAACCCCGGCTGTCCCAGGCTCTTACAAGAGGTGCATGCCCTGACTCGAACTCGAGACCTGCTGTATAGATCTCAAACCCTTTGCCATCACGTTACGCCCCTTGGCCATCAAACCCTTTTCCTGTTATATCCTTCTAGAGAAAAATAGAAATGCGGCCAATTTTTTTTTTTAAAAAAAAAATGGAAAAACCTACAACAAATCCTAACTCTTTGCTAAAAAATATCCTACATTTTTCTCTGTTCTTGTTCTGACTGGAGCGATTGAGTTATAGCTGGATGATTTTTGCTTTTATTTATGAAAAAAGTGAAAATTCTTTGTTTGTTATATTTGGTGGCTGATAAAATGATACTTCTATTAAAAAAAAATTATTTAAGAATAAGATTAATGAGCGTATTTGATATTAAATTAAAAGTGTGGGTGAATGTCAAATTAATATCAAATAACTAGTGATTCACGTGTTTTGATGATGCTCAAAACTTTCTAAAAATTCTATATCACATTACAAAGAAATAAGTTTTTCTTGTGGCTTATTTAGTGAAAAGATGAAGCTAATGATGGACCCACAGGGAATCCAAGCTTTTACAATGAAGAGGTCCTAAGTAGTGAGGCTTGAATTTAAATGTATACTCGACTCGTGTTTCAAGCTGAAACTGGACATGGGATTCAACTTATTATAATTAATTTTTTGAGCCGTAAAAGATTAGTTTTTGGGCTTAGGTTTATAATTCTATGACCCATAAATAATTATTTTTTCTAACTTATGTTTTGTCCAGTCCAATCTGTAAATGTTAGAACATAAATAATCTCTTTTAAAAGCATTTTATGCAAACCTAAACAATTGTTTTAGCTAAAAAAAATCATATTTATGGCTAAAATATTCAACTTTAATTCAAAATTTATAGTGGTTAATAAAAGGTGATAGTAGTGGAAACTAATTTTGGAATTAATTTTTTAGGCTACAAAAGATTATTTTTCTGGCTCAGATTTGAGTTTATAATTTTTTTAACCTATGAAGAATTATTTTTTCTAATCCATGTTTTGATCAATTCAATTAATGAATGTTAAAACTTGAACATTCTCTTCTAGAAGCATTTTTGACAAACCTAAACGGGTTTTTCTAGCTAAAAAAATAGATTTATGACCAAAATGTTTAGGTTTAATTAAGGATCTATAGTAGCTAACAAAAGGTTTTTTTTTCCAGATTTTACACACTTTTTCTCACCATATTTTTAGTGTTTTTCTTCTCAATTTAAGCTTTTTTTTTTCTCTTGAATCTAAAGATTATGTTTCCTTTGTTGAGAGATAATTAAATCCATCAACTTTGGTTCATATACCTTGTTTAGAAATGCATATAAAGAAGGTGGTGGTGTTGGGATCTTGAGAGACTTATTTTTTAACAAGGTTTTTTTTTCTTTTTTTTTTCTAGATTTTACACATTATTCCTCATCACATTTTTAGTGTTTTCTTCTAATTTTAAACTTTGTTTTTTTCTCTCAAATCTAGATCTTAGGATCACTTTGTTAAGAGATAATTAAATCCATTAACTTTGTTTCATAGACTTTGTTTAGAAGTGAATCAAACTAGGTGGTGTTGTTGGAATCTTGAGATACTTATTGAAAACATCCTAGTTGCACTAAGTGAGAGGCGATAAAGTTGTATAAACAAATGATTTATCCCTGATGATAATGAAAGCTTTATTATTTTAAAGTGTTTCAACAAGTAAGTATCCTTCTTTATTTTTAATAAACATAGATATTTTATATTCTTAGTATGCATGTTAGGACTTTGATTTGAAATCAATTGCAAGTTTGAATATATGCTTAATATACATGCTAGAATTCTATCATTATATTTGTGTTGAAAGCATATTTTCCATGATATACATGTTTAGAAGCTTATAGTCTAAACTTGTATTTTCTCTAATCTTATCTTTGACATCTAATTTGCTTAGAATGGTTTTTGTCTTGTTAAACTAATAAATCCTTGATCACTAGTTTAATTAATCCTAATATATATTTTTAAGAATTATAAACTTAAGGCTTTATTTTTAGCATGTTTTTTTTTGTTTAGTTTTTACTTGTGCCTATGCTATTATGTATGGTTTTCTCATACATAACTAGTCTTGAAAAATCTTATCATGTGCTTTGATACATGTTAAACATACAACTAAAAAATTAATTTACACTGACAAAAAAATTTGTTGGTGTAAAAGTTGTATTTCCATCAGTATAAAAATCACTAACGGATTTACCAATGGAAACGTGTCATCGGTGAGTGTCTTGTTAGGGATTTTAGATATGTCAATAATTTCATTGGTGATTTAAATACCGATAGAAAAACCAATAGAATATTTGTATTAGAGATAAAAATAAGCACCGATCATTTTTTTGTTGGCCTATCCATCAGTAAATATTATTGATGGGGCTCCGATGGACAAACCATAGATAATAGATCGTATATCACCAATGAATTGATTGACATAATCACCGACATACAAGTTTTGTTGGTGAATCCATCGGTCTATGTCAAAACAGTTTGTAACTCTCTGTAATTATTCGAGAAAATTAGGCTTATTTTAGTGACATAATCACCAAAAGAATTTTTATGTATGTCGAGGATTTCTCTAGTATTTTAGTAATTTGTTTTTCTAAAACATGCATATTTGGATCAAATAATTTGACATTAAATGGTCAATTAAACAACTAAATTAAATTGAAGAGTATATTTTATATTATTAATTTAACAGTGAAAATCAATAACAAATGTCTATATAAATAAAAAAAAATTTTTGAAACTAAATGTTAAGGTGGAGGTAGAGCGAGAGGAGAATATCATAAAGGTTCATAAGGGGAAGGATAATGACTAGACAAGTATGTCATTATCTCCTCCCATTGCTTCCTACTTCATTCTTTATATCGCATCTCTGTTTTGGCCATTAGATTTTTAACCAATTCTTGAACAACTAGTGATGGTTGCCTCGGGCTGAATTGTGGGGTGCCTATAGTTGAGACACTGCAACATGAATTTATATCTTAAGTCGTATTTATACAAATATCATTAACCTGATTTTTATTAGGTCCACTAGTTGATACAACCTCTAACCACAACTCCAGATTGTATTCTGAAGAGGTTGAAAAGTCCTCTCCATATTTGGCATGCATGGTGGTGTTATATTGTTCCTACAGAAAAAAGTAAAAAATATCAAAAATAATATACAAAATATTTCAAAGTTTACTTCAATAAATTTCCCAACTTGGTTGTCTATAAATTGTTGCATTGTTTTCTGTCTATCCCTCCTTTGCATGTGTGTTTCCATATATAACTCCAACGGAGTTAGCTTGCTCACAAGCTATGTAGCCTATAAAATAAATCATTAGTTAAACACTATCATAAATAATCACTACCATTTCAAGAAAAAATACTTAGAAATAAAACAAGCTCTTACTAAGCACGTTATATGGTTAATAAAAGGAAATGACCCACTGATATACTTGCTAATGAAATCGCAAGTCTCCTTGTTTTTATTTGTGAACTCATTTTGTAGTGGCTTTCTAAAACCCTCTAACATCAAGAACTTTAGATATCTCTCTCAATTATTCTCAGTGATTTAGGGAGGTCTAAAATTATTTCACAACTCAAAGTCATCTATCTAGACTCTTTTTTTTAGCATAAGTGTGTGCATCATACCAAAAATCATGTAACCAATAAAACTATGATATCTAATTATTATTTTTCATTGTTTACTTTATACTTTGATTATTGAATGTTATTTAGTGCCAATTTTTCAAGATTGTATCATTTAATTAGTAGGAAGCCTTTAGTTTATTATTTGTTGCAATGTATTATCATGTTAGATATCAAATTCGTAATTATTTGATCTATTTAATCACTAAAGCAACTAAGATTTAATAATTTTTTGTGTTAGAAAATAGTAAATCTTAGGAAGAGTTTTTGACTAAGTTAAATCCAAGCGCTTTGTGCTTGTGTTGTTTAGCTTCATCAATCTCTCTAATTTTTAAGGCTCCTACTAGATTAAATTTAAGCTCTTATCTTAAGTTGTTTAGTGGTTAGGGTTAATTAAATTGCTTGTTTTTTAATTGACTACAATTGAGAAGAGATGAAAAAATAGTTCTAATGATGAATATTCAAAATGTGAATTGATATATATACATTAATGATCAGTTATAAAAGACCTAATGGTGGATGTTGACTTAGATCAAGGTTTGTTTTTTTGATTGATTTCAATATTTGAATTTGAGTTGTTTCTTAGTTATTTTTCTTTTATTTGTTTTTGATATACCCAAATTCCCTTGTCTTTGTTCTTGTAGCACAATATTAGGCTAGATAGTCTCCGTAGGAAGGATCCCTACTCGCACTACTACATAATTCGTTAAAGCATATAAGTTTTATTTTTGGTTGCCTGCAACAGCATGCCATATAGCAAAATACTCTTAATAAATTATCATCTATATGAGGGAGACATGTTGTTTCTTTGAGAATTAAAAAAAAAGGTTGAATTCTCTTATGTACTAATGAATTTAAGAGTTGTTCAATGCCAAAATAAACACAACAATGAGAGTAAAAGGAAATACCTAAGTAGAGAACTATGTGAATACTATTATCTTGGTTTACATAAAAGGTTGAACAATTTAAGACATCGCGTTTACTATTTAACAAAATACATCTGAAAAGTTAAAAGCTAAAAGCTATCTATCCGGATGTAGTGATCTACTAAATCAATATCTTTAAAAAACTCTTCAAGTCATTTTCAAACTAGTCAAACAATTTCACAATTTCCATTTATATGGGGGATTGTTAAAAAAATTTGTTTAATAACATGATTAATTGGCACACTTAAGACTAAATTAAAAATGGAGTTCACTCACTTTTGAGGTTAAAAATTTGTTGGAATTTAATCTCTAATACTCTTTAACATGAAATATTAATATTATTTAAATAAATTGTAAGGGAATAGAAAATTGATCTTATAGAATTCTTGGTTGGCATGTTTTGGTGAAACCAACATTGTTGTAATTTCAAAGAGAACCAAAGAAGGTGAAGAGTTAATATTGGGTCCAAAGAGAACCAAAGATTTTAGAGGAAATAGATCGTTAGTAAAGTAGCTTTGGCTTAAACCTACACACCCAAATCCAGTTTGCCTATGCTCAAGTTTTGGGCATCGGTTTAGATTTATTGTAAATTAATTGTTTAGACCATAAAAAAAATATTTTTTGCTAACCTATATAATCCTGGGCTTGGTTTTATAATTCTTTAGCCCATGAAGAATTATTTTTTCCAACTCATATTTTGTTCAGTACAACGCATGAATGTTAGAACTTGAACATTATCTTTTAAAAGCATTTTCTGCAAACAGGAACAATTTTTTAATCTAAAAAAAATTAAATTTATGGAAAAGAAGTTCAAGTTTAATTCAAGATTTATGGGGATTAATAAAAGATAATAATAGTGAAAAGAGGTTTAAAAGAAAGACCTAGAATCGAAATCTAAGCCGAAGTGAACCTTTCTTCAAAGCCTTGAAGATAATCCTATGTAATGTGAAATAAAAAAGGCTAACAATTTGAATTTTTCATTCTATAGTGAAGCCTTTAATTCTAGTTATTACCGGAATTAATTATTTTATAATTTTTATAGCTTTCAAAATCCACTGTAAAAGTGGGGGTGAAGGAAGAATTTTTAGCAAGATTTTTTTCTAGATTTTACATTATTCATAACCTTATTTAGACTGTTTTTCATCTTATTTTAATCATTGGTTTTCCTTCCAAATTTAAAGATTAGTTTCACTTTGTTGAGAGATATAAATGAGTCAATTAACTTTAGTTCATAAACCTTGTTTATAAATGCATCTAAACAATGTGGTATTGTTGGGATCATGAAAGGTTTATTGCAAACATCCTGATTGCACTAAATGAGAGGCAATAAAGCCTCATTGAAAAATAATTCATCATTAACAATAAAAAAATAAAATTTTATTATTTTAAAGTGCTTCAATAACTAAGTATTCTTATTTATTTTTAGTTTAAACATAGATATTATTATTATTATTATTATTATTATTATTATTATTATGCAGACTTTGATTTGAAATCAATTGTGAGTTTGAATATATGCTTAGTATGCAAACTAGAATTTTATTATATTTGTCTTGGAAAATGTTTTTCATGATATTTATGTTTACAAGCTTATAATCTAAACTTGCATGTTCTCTAATTTTCTCTAATTTAGAGTAGTTTTTGTTTTCTTAAACTAAAAAATCCTTACTTACTAGTTTAATTAATCCTTTTTTTTTTTACAAATAACAACTTCAACATTTTTAGCTTTAGGTTTTCACATTTGAGAGAGAGAACATGAGGGTTTTATTTGCTTTAAGAAAATCAAAGTATGTTTCTAAATAGTATTCACTAGCCTTAATGCCCACGCTTCACCACAATGCTAGACAATTATTTTCTCTTGCGTAAAAAATAAAGTTCATCTATTGCAAGTGACACGATCAAAGAGTTGATGCCTTATCCCAAGTGCAGGAGTGTCAAAGTAATAAATAATCCGGCAAGACCGGGGTCGAACCACAGGGAGGTCAAATATATATATATATATATATATATATATATATATATATATAATAAAGAGTTAAATATATCTATAA
>Ga0325403_1004566_pt1 | contig 12894 bp, 10 predicted proteins | sample PopdelMetagenome_19_FD_205665 | JGI IMG/M metagenome (GOLD analysis project Ga0325403, IMG submission 205665) | Populus deltoides microbial communities from Bellville, Georgia, United States - Xylem-PdKOR-R4 | ecosystem: Host-associated > Plants > Phyllosphere > Stem > Wood/Secondary xylem...
CGCGGTCGAGCAGGCGGTTGGCGAGCGCCACCACCTGCGGCGTGGAGCGGTAGTCGCGCACGAGCCGCACGACGGTGGCGCCGGTGTGGCGGCGGGGGAACTCCAGCAGGTGAGCCGGGGTCGCGCCCGCGAAGGAGTAGATGGTCTGGCTGGCGTCACCGACGACGCACACGTCCTCGCGACCGCCGAGCCACAGGTCGAGCAGGCGCTGCTGGAGCGGGGAGACGTCCTGGTACTCGTCGACGGTGAAGAAGCGGTACTGGCGGCGCACGCTCTCGGCGACGTCGCCCCGCTCGGCGAGGATGCCGCTGGTCAGCAGCAGCACGTCTTCGAAGTCCATGGCGCCGCGGTCGGTCTTGACGTCCTCGTACGACTGCATCACGCGGCTCATCGCGCTCGCGTCGAGGCCCGCGGGGGGCGTGCGGCCGGCCTTCGCGACGCCCGCCGGGTAGGCCTCGGGGGTCAGCAGCGCCACCTTCGCCCACTCGACCTCGGCGGACAGGTCGCGCACCGCCGTCCTGTCGACCGAGAGGCGGAGCCTGTTCGCGGCCTCGGCCACCAGCCGCGCCTTGTGCTCCACGAGCACCGGCAGCGGGCCGCCGACGGCGGTCGGCCAGAAGTACTGCAGCTGGCGCAGGGCCGCGGCGTGGAAGGTGCGGGCCTGCACCGCGGGAACGCCCAGGTCGCGCAGCCGCGAGCGCATCTCGCCCGCGGCCCGGGAGGTGAAGGTGAGGGCGAGCACGCTGCGCGGGTCGTACACGCCGGAGTGCACGCCGTGGGCGATGCGGTGGGTGATGGCGCGGGTCTTGCCCGTGCCGGCGCCGGCGAGCACGCACACCGGCCCCCGCAGCGCCGTGGCCACGGCCCGCTGCTCGGGGTCGAGGGAGGCCAGGACGGCGTCGGCGAGCGTCGCGTGGACGGCGTCGCCGGTGCGCGCGCTCGGGCTGCTCGTTGCACTGCTCATGACCCGGCCCATGATGGCTGACCGTGCCGACACCGCCGTCCCACCGTCCACAGCCGTCCTCCGACCCGACCCACCACCCGGTTCCCGGCCCGCCTGCGGGCCCAGGGGTCGAGCCGGTCGAGCTGACCGCTGCCGACCTGGTCGAGCGCGCCCGCTCGCTCGTGGCCTCCGCGGGCGGACGGCGCGTGCTCCTGGGCGTGGTCGGCGCCCCGGGAGCGGGCAAGTCGACGCTCGCCGAGCACCTGGTGGGCCGGCTGACCACGGAGCTCCCGGGACCGGCCGGCCGCGGCGCCGCGCTGGTGGGCATGGACGGCTTCCACCTCGCCCAGGCGACGCTCCGGGAGTGGGGGCGGGCCGGTCGCAAGGGCGCCCCGGACACCTTCGACGCCGGCGGCTACGTGGCGCTGCTGCGGCGCCTGCGTACCGCTGACGGCGGGGCTGACGGCGGTGCCGAGCCGGTGGTGCACGCCCCGCTCTTCCGGCGCGACCTCGAGGAACCCGTGGGCAGCGCGGTCCCCGTGCGAGCCGAGGTGCCGCTCGTCGTCACCGAGGGCAACTACCTCCTGCTGGACGGGCCGTGGGCACCGGTCCGCGAGCTGCTCGACGAGGTCTGGTTCCTCGCCCCTGACGAGGAGCTGCGGCTGGAGCGGCTCGTGGCCCGCCACGAGCGGTTCGGCAAGGCACCCGACGTCGCCAGGGCGTGGTCGCTGGGGCCGGACCAGGCCAACGCCGACGTCGTCGCCGCCAGCGCCCACCGCGCCGACCTGGTGGTGAGGCTCAGGGGGTGACCGCGGTCGTGCGCGCCGGTGCGCGCCGCTGGACGTCGGCCAGCTCCACCCGGCCGGTGACACCCGTCGAGCCCAGCTCCGCGTGAGCGCGCTCCACCGCCTCGGCCCACGCCCCGAGCACCGCGCCGCGCCGGGTGACCGCTCGGCTCGCCGTCACGACGGGCTCGGGCCCAGCGCTGACGCCCTCGACGTCGAGACCGGCCCGCTCCAGGGCGCGCGCCGCGGCGTCCAGGTCACCCTCGGCCACCTGGCACCGGAACAGCAGCACCGTCGCCACCCGGCCAGGGTGGGACAGCACCGGGGTGGTGTCGCGGTTGTGTCCGTTGTGATCACCCCCCGGGGCCGGCTGCGAGGCCGGCCGCGGGTGTCACCGCCGGTGCGTCACGCCCGGTCGGTGACACCGTGGGCGGCAGCGACGGCACCGACCTCGGCGAGGTGCGCTGCCACCTGCTCCGGTGACGCCCAGCTGGCCTCGAAGCCGTTGCGCACCAGCTGGACCACGTCGGCGGCCGACAGGTCCGCCTCGAGCGCCAGCGCGGCGAGGTTCTCCTTCAGGTACCCGCCGAAGTAGGCGGGGTCGTCGCCGTTGACGCACACCTTCGCGCCCGCGCGCAGCAGCGCGACGATCTCGGGCGCCTTCATCTGCTCGGTGACGAAGCCGTTCGACAGCGGGCACGCGGTGAACCCCAGACCCCGCTCGACGGCGACGGCGAGCAGCTCCGGCGCGTCGACGATGTTGGTGCCGTGGTCGATCCTGTCGACCTGCACCTCCTCGACGACCTGCCGCAGGTGCTCCAGGGTCCCCTCCTGGTCGATGTCGCAGTGCACCGTCAGCCGGTAGCCGGCCTCGCGGGCGCGGGCGAAGACGGCGGCGAAGTCCGCCGGCGGGTGGTCGCGCTCGTCGGAGTCCAGGCCGACGCCGAGGATCCGACCGGCGTAGGGCAGCGAGGCGGTCAGGGTCTCCTCGGCGCTGGCCACGGGGTGGTCGCGCAGGAAGCACATCACCAGAGCCGCGTCGACGCCCAGCTGCTCCGGCGCCCGCTCCACGGCGTCCAGCAGGCCCTCGACCACCACCTCGAACGGCACGCCGCGGCTCGTGTGCGCCTGCGGGTCGAAGAAGACCTCGGCCCGGCGCACGTGCTGCACCGCCGCCCGGGTGAGGTACGCGGTGGCGAGGTCGGCGAAGTCGCGGCGGGTCTGCAGCACCTCCATCGCCGGGTAGTAGACGGCGAGGAAGGAGGCCAGGGAGTCGAAGACGTGCGTGGCGCGGACCTCCTCGACCGTCGTCGCCGCCAGCTCCACGCCGTTGCGGGCGGCCAGCTCGAGCAGCAGCTCCGGCTCGAGGGTGCCCTCGAGGTGGACGTGCAGCTCGCACGCGGGCAGGTCGGCGACGAGCGCGGCCAGCGCGGGGTCGAGGGCGGGGGCGGGGGGCCGGTCGGGTGCCACCGCACCACGACACCACGGGTCGGCGGCCCCGTGGGATGACGACGGCGAGGTCGTGCGTTGGACCTGCGGAACGACCCGTCGACGGAAGGACAGGCATGTCTGCTCCCACGCTGCCCGAGCAGGGCTCCATCACGATGTACACGACCACGTGGTGCGGCTACTGCAAGATCCTCAAGAAGGGCCTGCAGCGCGAGGGCATCACCTGGAACGAGGTGAACATCGAGGAGGTCCCCGGTGCGGCCGACTACGTGATGAGCGTGAACGGCGGCAACCAGACGGTCCCCACCGTCGTGTTCCCCGACGGCTCCTCGGCCACCAACCCGTCGCTGGCCGACGTCAAGGCCAAGCTCGCCTGAGGCACGCCTGAAGGTCGAGCCGCTCGACGCCGCCGGGGTCGCCGACCGCGCTCTGGCGGCGCTCGGGCGCTCCCCCGAGACGGGTGCCCCCGCGCTGCGGCTGGGCGTCGACGCCGCGGTCCCCGCTGACGCGGACGTCTTCGCCGGCGCCGTCGAGCGGGCCCTGACCGCCCGGGGTCGCCCCGTGCTCCGGGTGAGCGCCGAGGACTACCTGCGCCCGCGCTCGCTGCGCCTGGAGCACGGCAGCCGCGACCCCGATGCCGGCTACGAGAGCTGGTACGACCTGTACGCCCTGCTGCGCGAGGTGCTCGACCCCCTCGGCCCGGGCGGGTCGGGCGCCTGGCTGCCCGCGCTGTGGGACGCCGGGCGCGACCGCTCCACCCGGCTGCCCCGCCTCGACGCCCCGCCGGGAGCGGTGCTGGTGCTGACCGGCCCGTTCCTCCTGCGGTGGGAGATGAGCGGGGCCCTGGACGCCGTCGTGCACCTGCAGACCTCGGCCGCGGCGCAGCGCCGCCGGCTCCCCGAGGGCGACGCCGACCGCGTCACGGGAGCCTGGGCGCGCTACCTCGAGGAGACCGACCCCGCACCGCGCGCGGACGTGGTCGTCCGCTGCGAGGACCCGCGCCACCCCGCCGTCGTCCTCGGCTGAGCACGCCTGTGGACAGCGCCAGCCGGACCCGCGACCCTTCTGCCACCGTGGACGACGACACCGAGACCCCTCCCGAGACCCCCGGACGGTCGACTGTGAGCACCTTCTTCGCCGAGACCCCTCCCGACGTCGAGGCCTGGCTGCAGCAGCGCCGCGACCGGGGGCTCGACGGGCGCGACGAGATCTGGGAAGGCGTCCTCCACGTGACCCCCTTCGAGCACGCACGCAACGTCGCAGCGGCGACGGCGCTGACGGCGCTGACGTACGCACGAGCGCGGGCTGCGGGACTCGTGCCCTGCGGTCCCTTCAACCTCGGTGGGCCCGGGAACTACCGCATCCCCGACGCCGGCTTCTTCCGCGGCGCCACGTCGCTGTACCTGGAGACGGCGGCCGTCGCCGTCGAGGTGCTCTCCCCCCACGACGAGACGTTCGCGAAGTTCGGCTTCTACGCGGCGCACGGCGTCGAGGAGCTGTGGGTGCTCGACCCGCTCGACCGCAGCGTGCGGATGTGGCAGCTCGGAGCCGCTGAGCCGGGGCTTTACGAGGAGACGGGCCGCAGCGGCCTGCTGGGCCTCAGCGCCGCCGCGGTGCAGGAGCAGCTGGACTGGCCCGAGGGCTGAACCCTCCCGGTCCGCGGACGGTCAGCGCTGGAGGGGTCATCGACGGTGCGCCCTCCCGACGCCACGGTGCGGACCGTGAGTGAGGAGCCGATCACGCGGCTCGGTGCCAGGGAGCTGAGCTGTGTCGAGTGCACCGGAGATCATGACGACGCGCTGGGGCTGGACGCCCATCACGCCACCAGCGTCTCAGCCCGGGGATCACGGGAAGCGCTGCTCACCCCCAGGACTGAGCAACCGCACCGGCGCAGGGTCGCTGCGACCGGGATGTCGACGGCTACCTCCTCCACCTCCCGGCGGGGTGTCACGGCTGCTCCGCCACCCGTCATGCGCGCAGCGGGAGCACTGAGGTCCAGAACGACTCCGAGCACGCATCGACGCGCATCCGCCGTGTTCCGACCCATGTCGACGCGTCGTGCTCGGCGGCCGTGCGGGCCCGCTCCGAGCTCGCTCAGACGGGGATGACGAGCCCACGTCTGCACCACCTCGATGACACCGCTCGCAGCGGGAAGATCTGCGACAGCAGTCAGCGCCAGACGCCGCCGTCGTCGGTCAGCGGGCCGCCGAACCACTGCTCGATGATCCGGCGGGCGATGGAGACCGGCGGCGGGAGGAGCACGTCGCCGTCGCGCAGGGCCGCCACGAGCTCGTCGCGGCTGAACCAGCGGGCGTCCGTGATCTCGACGTCGTCGGTGACCACCTCGGTGCTGACGGCGGTGCCGCGGAACCCGAGCATCAGGGAGGCGGGGAACGGCCAGGGCTGGTTGCCGAGGTAGTCGACGTCGCCGACCTCGATGCCGACCTCCTCCAGCACCTCGCGTCGCACGGCGGCCTCCAGGGACTCCCCCGGCTCCACGAAGCCGGCGAGCGTCGAGTAGCGCTTGGCGGGCCACATGTCGTTGTGCCCGAGCAGCAGGCGGTCGTCGGCGTCGACCACCGACATGATCACCGCGGGGTCGGTGCGCGGGAAGTGCTCGCTGCCGTCGGCGGTGCACTTGCGCACCCACCCGGCCTGCTCGACCGATGTCGGTGCGCCGCAGCGCGGGCAGCGCGGGTTCACCGCGTGCCAGCGCAGCACCGCGACGGCCTGCGTGAGCAGCCCGGCCTCCAGCGCGTCGAGCTCCACGCCGAGGGTGCGCAGGTCGGCCCAGTCGTCACCGCCGCCCGGGTCGAGCGAGGGGTCGGCGACCTCCTCGGCGACGAACCAGGTGCCGTCGGGACCGGTGCCGAGCAGCACGCGGGTGCCGTGGGGCGCGGTGTCCGGCACGTGCGAGGGGGGCACGAGCGCCAGCCGGACCCCCGCGGCACCGCCCTCGCCGTCGCGGACCACGGGTGTGCGGCCGTCGTGCACGCGCACCACGCGGACGGCGTCGTCCTGCCAGAGCCGGTCCAGCAGGCCGGCGTCGCCGCGGTGGGCGCCCTGGCGGTCGGAGGCGGAGCGCGACAGGGACAGGTCGGGCAGGGGTGCGGGAGCCACGACGCCACCGTAGGCAGCCCCGGGGGCCAGCGCGGTCCGGGGCCGCCGGGAGGGCGGGCGGAGGACGTGCAGAGGACGTGCAGAGGACGGGCAGAGGACGGGCGGAGCACTAGCGTTGGCCCGTGCGCCGGGACCCCTACCTGCTCGCAGCCCTGACCAGCGCCGCGCTCCCGGGCGCTGACCCGGTGCGCGTGCAGCTGCTCGACGAGGGCGAGGCCGGTGACGACCTCGACGCCGCGGTGGTGGAGGTCGTCGGCGGCGAGAAGCACCTCGTGAGCGTCCCGCGCACCGCGGCAGCCGGCGCCGACCTCGAGCGCGAGGCCGCCGCCCTGGGGCTGCTGGCCCGCGTCGGCGGGACCCCCACCGCGCCCCACCGGCTGCCGTTCGCCGTCCCCGCGCTCTCCGGGTCGGCGCCGCTGCCCGAGGGCGGCCGGGTCGTGGTCACCACCTGGCTCGAGGGCGCCGCGCTCGACGTCGCCGCCCTCCCCCCGGGCCGCCTCGCCGACTCCCTGGCGGCGGCGCTCGCCGCCGTGCACGCCCTGCCGGGCGAGATGGTCGACGAGGCCGGCCTGCCGGTGTGGAGCGCCTCGGAGCTGCGCGGACGCCGTCTGTCCGAGCTCGACCGGGCGGCCGCCACCGGACGGGTGCCGGCCCGCCTGCTCTCCCGGTGGGAGCAGGGGCTGGAGGAGGTCGGCTGGTGGCGCTTCTCCCCCGTCGTCGTCCACGGCGACCTCGACGGCAGCCGCGTGCTCACCGACGGCCGCGCCGTCACCGGCATCTCCGGCTGGGGGTCGCTGGCTGTGGGAGACCCCGCTGACGACGTCGCCTGGCTGGCCGCGGCGGCTCCCACCGAGACGCTGGACAGCGTTCTGGCCACCTGCGCGGCGGCCCGCCACGAGCCCCCGGGCGCCGACCCGGGGCTGGCCGGACGGGCCCGCCTGGCCGGGGAGATGGCGCTCGCCCGGTACCTCCTGCACGGGGTGGCCGCGGAGGACGACGACGTGCTCGACGACGCCACCGCCATGCTCGAGGACCTCGACGCCTCGCTCGACGACGGCGACGAGCTCGCGCCGTGACGGCGCACGGCTCGACCGGCGCTGCGGGCGCGCTGCGGGTCGCGGCGCTCAACCTCGCCTCCGGGCGCGGGGCGGCAGGGCGGCCGCTCGACGAGGCGGCGCTGCGGGCGGCCGTCGGACCGCTGCAGGGGTGCGACGTGGTGGCGCTGGCGGAGGTCGACGACGCGCAGCCGCGCTCGGGCGGCCTCGACCAGGCAGCCGCCGTGGCCTCCGCCCTCGGGGTGGAGCACTGGCGCGCCGCACCGACCCTCGCCGGAACCCCGGGGCTCCGGCGCGACTGGTCGCCGCTCGCAGGGACGCTGCGGGGGCCCGCAGACGGGCCGGAGGTCGGCTCCCCGCGTCCCACCTACGGCGTGGCGCTCCTGGTGCGGCGGCCGGTGGTCGCCTGGCACGCCCTCGACCTGGGCACGGGTCGCGGGCGTCTGCCCCTGGTGGTGCCCGACCCGGCCTCCGGAAGGACCGGGCTGCTGCTCTTCCCCGACGAGCCCCGGACCGCGGTCGCCGCCGTGCTGGGCGACGGCGCCGTCGTCGCCGCGACCCACCTGTCGTTCGCCCCGCCGACGGCGCTGCGCCAGCTCCGTCGGGTGAGCGCGTGGCTGCGGGGGCTGGCACCCGCCGGTCCCGACGGGCTGACCCGCCCGGTGCTGCTCGCCGGTGACCTCAACCTCCCCGCACCCCTGGTGCGGCTGGCCGCCGGCGCACCGACGCTGGTCCCCGCGCCGACCTTCCCAGGAGCCGCGCCGCGGCTGCAGCTCGACCACGTGGTCTCCCTGGGCTCCCCCGTGACCGCGACGGGCGCTGCGGTGCCGCTGGCGGTGGGTGACCACCGCGCCCTCGTCGTCGACGTCCGGAGCTGAGGCGGACGTGGACGCCCCGTGCGTGGTCGCCGTCGACGCCGGCGGCACGCACACCCGCGCCGCCTGCTTCGCCCTCGACGGCAGCCCGCTCGGCCGCGCCGACGGACCGGCGGGCGCCTGGCACCACCACGACGACGCCGCTGCGAACCTCCGCTCGACGGTGCTCCGCGCGACGGCCGCCGCCGGTGTCGCGGCGGGAGGCGTCCGCGCCCTGGTGGCCGGCGTCGCAGGCATCAGCAGCCGCGGGAGCGACGGCGGCGCCGGCGGCGACCGGTCGCGGGAGTGGGCGGCGCGGCACCTGGCCGTCCCGGAGCTCGCGTGCCCGCAGGTGTTCGTCAACGACGCCGTCACGGCGCACCGCGGAGCGCTCCTGGGGCGGCCCGGCGTCATCGTCGTCGCCGGCACGGGCTCGATGGTGATGGCCCTCACCACCGGCGGCGGCGAGGTGGAGAACGGCCAGCTCGGGCACTACGCGGGCGCGGCGCGCCACCTGGTCCTGGACGTGGTGCACCGGGTCCTGGCGGGGCGCGCCGTCCCCGCGGACGACGCGGTCGTGGCGGGCCTGCTCGACGGGCTCGGGCTGGCGCACGTCCCCGCCCTGCGCGGGCTCGCGCTGGACCTCGAGCACCGCGAGGGGCCGCACGCCGTCACCCGGCGCCTCGGTCCGCTCGCCCCCCTCGTCACCGCGGCGGCCGCGACGAGCCCCCTCGCAGACACCGCGCTGCGGGCGCTGGCGGAGCGCACCTCCACCGGGGTGCTGCTCCTCGCGCCGCTGGTGGGCGCGGACCCCGTCGAGGTGACGACGACCGGCTCGCTCGCCACGGACCCGGCCTTCGCGACGCGGCTCTCGGAGGCGCTCGCCGGGTCCGAGCACCGCACCGAGCTCGTGCCGGCGGCGACCGACGCGGTCCGGGGCGCGGCCCTGATGGCCTTCGACCTGCTCGGCGCCGTCGACGACGCGCTGCGCGACCGCCTCCTGCTCCTCTGACGACAGGGCTGCCGTTCCCCTGGGGCGAGCTCCGCGGTCGACGTCCGCGACCCCGTGACCACCTCGGAGCCCGGTCGCAGGGGGTGCGCGTGACGCGCCGGTGGTCGGCGGGCGCCCACGGCTGCCGGCGGCTCGACCGGCGTCGGCCGTGCCGCGGGGTCACGGTCGACCGCGGCTGCCGGCTCCGGTCTCCGGGGGGTGGGCCGCGGCGCCGCGGACCAGGGCCTCGAGGCCGGCGGCGTCGAGGAGGTCGGCGGGGCGGCTGGTGGTGCCGGTCGCGGCGTAGAAGAAGGCCGCCCCCACCCGCTCCAGCGGAACGCCCTTCCAGCGCGACCACGCGAGCCGGTAGACGGCCAGCTGCACCGCCGCGGCACGCGCTGCGGCCCCCGTGGGCGGGCGGCCCGTCTTCCAGTCGACGACGTCGACGCCACCGCCCTCGGCCGCCGGGCGCGGGAAGACGGCGTCGACGCGGCAGCGGACCACCAGGCCCGCCACGGGGGTCTCCAGGTCGACCTCGACGGCGACCGGCTCCCGCTGCGCCCACTCCGAGGCCAGGAAGCTCTCCTGCAGCGCGGCGAGCGCCTCCTCGTCGTCGCCGAGGGGACCGAGCCCGTCGCCGTCGTCCTCCTCGTGGTCTCCGTCGTCGTCCCCGTCGGGCCCGTCGTCGAGGTCGAGCAGCGCCGCCGAGCGGAACCTCTCCTCCAGCCAGGCGTGGAAGGCCACGCCGCGGCGGGTCGCCACGCGCGGCTGCACGGGCACGGGCCGGCGGACGGCGAGCGCGAGGGACTCCGGGTCGGCGGCGAGCTGCACCAGGCGGGAGGCCGAGAGGTGGGCGGGGAGCTCGACGTCGGGGGTGCCCCCGGCGTCGCCGCGGGCGCGCTCGGCCAGCAGTGCCTCGACCTCGTCGGCCCACGCGCCTCCCCGGCTCGGCGGCACCTGCGCGTCGTCGCCGACGGCGAGGGCGACCGCGGCCTCGCGGACCGCCTCGGCGGCGGCCTCCAGCGCGGGCCGGCGCGGGCCGAGGGGGTCGAAGGGCCAGGTGGCGCGGCGGGGCTCGCGCAGCTCGGGGTTCTCCGGCTCCTCCGGGGCCTCCGGCAGCGCGGGCACCTGGCTCCCCTGCGCCCGGAGGTGCTCGACCACCTCGACGAGGAACGCCGACGGGAGGCGCTCCTTCTTCCGCTCCCCGCCCCACCAGGCGCCGGTGAGCAGCAGCAGCGAGCGGGCCCGCGTGAGGGCGACGTAGGCGAGGCGGCGCTCCTCGGCGCGGTGGGCCTGCGCGCACCGCTCGGCGTACGCAGCGCGCTCGGCCTCGGCGCCCTTGGCGTCGAGCGCTGCCTCCCACCCGAGGTGGGGCAGGGAGTCGGCGTCGCCGCGCAGCGGGTGCGGCAGCACGCCGAGGCCGGAGAGCCACCCCTGCGACGTGCGGGGTCTCGTGGGAAAGCCGTTCTCGGTGAGGCCGGCGACCGCGACGACGTCCCACTCCAGGCCCTTGGAGGCGTGCACGGTCAGCAGCTGCACCGCGGTGCGGCTGGGCTCGGTGCCCTCCTCGCCGCCGTCGGACAGGCCCGGGGTGGGCTCGTCGGCGTCGGAGGACGTCTGGTCGAGGCCGTGCTCGTGCTCCTCCGCGAGCGCCAGCCACGACAGGAAGGCCCGCAGCGACGAGCGGTGCGAGGCCCCCGCCCGGGCGGTCTCGGTGAACGACGCCGCGACCTCCACGAGCGCGTCGAGACCGGCGCGGGCGGCCGCCGCGGAGCTGCCGCTCGAGGCGGCGCGCGCGGCGAGCTCGACGTCGAGCAGCAGGGCCCTCTCGACGGCGACGACGAGGTCGGCCAGCGGCAGGTCGAGCTCGCGCAGGCGGCGCAGGAGCAGGCCCGCCTCGCGGACGCGCTCGCGCCCGGCGTCGGACAGCCGGGTGCCGTCGGCGGTCTCCCAGTCGGCCGGGGGCGGGTCGTCGACGGCGTCGACCAGGCTGGCCTGCTCGGCGAGCTCCGGGGGCGTCGCGTCGTCGGCGCCCTGCTCGGCGCGGGAGCGGCGCGAGGTGGCGCGGCGCCGCGACCAGGCGGCGAGCACCGCCAGGTCGCGGGCTCCCAGGCGCCACCGCGGCCCGGTCAGGAGGCGGATGAGCGCGTCACCGCGGGTGGGGTCGGCGACGGCGCGCAGCGCTGACACGACGTCGACCACCTCGGGCCGCAGCAGCAGCCCGCCCAGGCCGACCACCTCGACCGGCACGCCGCGGGCTCGCAGCGCCTCCTCGAGCAGCGCGAACTGCGAGCGAGCTCGGCACAGCACGGCGGCGGTGCGGCGCTGGTCGGCGGGGAGGCGGGCGTCACCGTGCCAGATGACGGCGATGCGGTCGGCGAGCAGCGCGGCCTCCTCCCCCGCCGTCTGGGCCCAGGCCACCTCGACCTCCCCGTCTCCGGCGCCGGGCCGGGGCCCCAGCACGGGCAGGGGGAGCCGGGAGGCGGCGCGCAGCGGCTGGGCGACGACGGCGGCCGCGTCGAGCACGGCGACGTCGTTGCGCCAGCTGGTCGACAGCGCCAGGTGGGCGGCGGCGGCGCCGTCGGAGCGGCGGAACCGGGTCGGGAAGGCCTGCAGGCCCCCGGCGCTCGCGCCGCGCCAGCCGTAGATGGCCTGGTGGGGGTCGCCGACGGCGGTGACGGGGTGGCCGCCGCCGAACAGCCGGGAGAGCAGCTCGGCCTGGGCGGTGGAGGTGTCCTGGTACTCGTCGAGCAGCACGACACCCCAGCGCGCCCGCTCCAGGGCGGCGACCGCGGGCACCTCGGCGGCGATGCGCGCCGCGAGGCGGACCTGGTCGCCGTGGTCGAGCACGCCCAGCTCGTGCTTGCGCTCGGCGTAGCGGCGCAGCAGCGGCAGCACGCGGCGCCGCTGCTCCAGCACCTTGAGCGCCGCTGCCACCTTGGCCGGCTGCTTGCCGGGGAGCGCGCCGACGCGCGCCACGACCCCGGCGAGGACCGCCTCGACGGCGTCGACGTCGACGAGGTGCTCCGCGCACTCCCCCGCGAGCGCGAGCACGGCGGTGACCACGGTGGACGGGGCCGCGTCGAGGTCTCCCAGGCCGTCGTCGCCCTCGCCGTCGGCTGCGTCGACGACGTCCGCGGCCAGCTGCCACGCGGCTGCGGGTCCGACCAGCTGCGTGCGCGGCTCGACGCCGATCCGCAGGCCGTGGTCGGTGACGAGGCCGGCGGCGTAGGCGTGGTAGGTCGCGACCGTCGGCGAGGCGTCACCGCTGACGCCGCTGGCTGCGCCGTCACCGGCGGCGCCCGGCACCGGCAGCAGCCCCGCGGCGTCGAGGGCCGCCAGGCGCAGGCGCACCCGCTCCGCGAGCTCACCGGCGGCCTTGCGCGTGAAGGTGAGGCCGAGCACCCGGTCGGGCTCCACGTGCCCGTTGGCCACCAGCCACACCACGCGGGCCGCCATCGTCTCGGTCTTGCCCGAGCCAGCGCCGGCCACCACCAGCAGCGGGGCCAGCGGCGCCTCGATGACCGCCGTCTGCTCCGGGGTGGGCCGGTGCTGGCCCAGCGCGGAGGCGATGTCGGCAGCGCTCAGGCCCCGGGGCGCGGCGGTCGTGGTGCTGTCGGCGGGCGCCGTCGCGGGCGTCACCGCACGCACCCGCCCTCGGGGCGCAGCGGGCAGCTCGTGCGCACGGGGCACGTGG
>Ga0325403_1004568_pt1 | contig 12889 bp, 8 predicted proteins | sample PopdelMetagenome_19_FD_205665 | JGI IMG/M metagenome (GOLD analysis project Ga0325403, IMG submission 205665) | Populus deltoides microbial communities from Bellville, Georgia, United States - Xylem-PdKOR-R4 | ecosystem: Host-associated > Plants > Phyllosphere > Stem > Wood/Secondary xylem...
AAATTTTATTTTCTTCTGTTCCCCGGTTTCCTATCAATAAAGATTTCATGTGAATATCACTTATTTTACAAGTCTATAAAATTTCTTGTCCCACTTTGGGATCCCTAGCTTATCATTTGACCCTCTTAATTTTATTTATTTTTTTATAAACTTTTCCTTTGATCTTGTTAGATTTTGAACTCGGCTAGATATGACACTCCTAATTGATCTTCATTTTGATACATGAAATTAGAGACAGTTAGACCATGCTGCCAAACTTTTGATAGGGAAAATTGTGTCCTTCACGTCTATATACATTTTTTTCGGAGCATTTTCAATATAATCTAAGTTGGGTTTTAAATTAAAATATGCTATACTCCTTGGCAGGCTAGCACCCTCTGGATCATGCATTGTTACAAAGAAATAAGACTAGATCTGACATTAAAAACTGGAAATATTAGTAGATTTGTACGTCAATGGGCCCATCACTGGAAACCAGAATTCTACCGGGCCACGAATTTGAACACTAAATTATATTTTAAGCTTCTCATATCTACTTACTTTGGACATACAAATCTTCATCGGAACTCCATGGCTTGGACACCCCCAACATGTTTCCTGTTTAACTGCAAGAGTTAGAATTTAAGTATGCAAATATAGTATGATCACAAGCCACCAACTTTCTTTGTTTCTAAGGTACACTACAAGGATCATGTGATCACATGAATGCAAATGCTAAACAGTAGCTTTTGTTAAAGTGCCTCGAGCCTCTCACTAGCCTAGCCCATTATCCATGGCTGGAGCATTTTATAACTGATGAAAACATCTTCCACTGCTCCACATATCATCAAAACATTCTTAGGGGTTAAAGAGTGAAATATAAACTACAGCCCTTCATCACATGTAGTTTCAAATTTCAACAAAGTTGCAACCTCTGCATAGCCAAGAACATAATCGACAGACATTCGAGAAATAATGTGCCCATGTCAACTGCCTCGTTTAATATTTGCATGACTGGGTTTACACAACTATATATTTGCTCTTATGTGATATTCAAGTAAAGGTGTATACATAAATTAAAAGGATCAATTGTAAAGGAAATCCATAAAAAAAAATTGTTGATATCTACAGTGGCATTCGGCATAGCATTGAAAATCTCGAGAGTGTTGATTGTGTTATTTGTAGTAAACTTCTTCTATTTGCTGCAAAAGTGCCTGGTGATAACCAGCTGAGAGATAAATGGGAGTTCCAGAAACAACGAATCAATCCCTTCTGCAGCAGGGTTTTGCCCTACAGCATTTGTTTGTTTCCATAGAGAAATGGATTGTCTGATCCTCAACGTGTCTCCAAGCCAAACCGTTTTCTAATCTAGATGACCATGCAGCGTACAAAGCTTCTGCAACTTGTGTTGTGAAGCCATTGTTGCCCAATTCCATGAATTGCAGCTGCTTTGCCATACTGATGGCAGTTGTAAGCTCTTGAATGAATTGGCATTCTAACAAAGAATTCTTTTGACATGAGCTTGTGCAACTGTCATCAAAGTCAGATGGAGCAGCTTCTGCCCTGATAGGACCATCTTCACTATCGGCCACTTCAAGCTGATTACATTCAGTGTTCATAACACATGCACCCTGCTTGTCTGAGTCACTTTCCTTGGGCACACTCATCTTTGACGATTCAGATTTATTTAAGTTGGGTTGCAAGATGTCTGAGCACCACCCTTTAGTCGGGTCATACTGTAGCATATATGTTTTATCGAGGTTGGCATTATCAGCAAGATGGAGCTCTTCTAGACAGTCATTTTCTGCACTCATTAAAACAAAAGAAGAAATTAATAATATTAATTCATAAATGAACAGTTCAAGGGATTTTTTTGTAAGAACCTGCAAGTGCCTGAATCATTTGAAGAATCCCGGTGAGCCCCAGTTGACATTTGTTCAGGACCAAAACTTTCAGACAGCATTGTGAATTTGTAAGCAATGACACCATTGCATTTGTTCCCTGCGTCCATAATTCATAATCAGGTTAGCTCAAATTTACAGAACTTCTGATCAAGTATCTGAAGTTCAATTCCAGAGGGAAAAAGAAAAAAAGACATGACATGACAGCATGGAGCAGATAGAATCTGGCAATATTCTTGCCAAGAGCAATTTATTATGAATAGCTCACACAATCTACTTTCCCCCCTAGATCTCAATGCATTGTGATCTGTTACCAGACACCATTTTCCTTCTAATTGGTATCAGGTAACTAGAGTTCATGAGCAAAAGCAGAAGAGCTTCACATTGATGACAATTAGAGACAATTGCTGCACGTCAGATGTGTGAGCACTAAGACAGCCCCATGTGATTGTTTTCCATATTTTGGCCATTTGCAAGAGAAAACAAAGACTACAGGATGCCAATCACCGTTGGAATTGCTCCTGCTGCAAAGCAGATAAGGGCCAAAAGAGGTGTGGTTTCAGGTGGTGACACTTCAAACCAAATTAGACTTAAGATGACCTCAGATAGTGGATTGGCAACATGGAGCTGAACTCAGAAACTAGATGAAGCAGGTTTCTTGTTAGCAAAAATACACGGAGTAGCTGTATCTTTTGTTGTTCTTTCGCTCATAAGATATCAATGAATTCACTTCTACTCAGAATAGATTCTGAATTTGTACTCTGAACCAGCAACTTTTAGGCAAATATAAAATATAAGGTTTAGAAAAGACTTTAGATTAAGAGAATCAAGATCAAGAAACAAGGATCTCAAACAAATTGAGTCAATCATATAGATCAAATATAATTGAACCACCAAAATCAAGTCCATCTCCAGTGAGTCAAAATGTCATACAATAGGTCATGTTTACATGTGATATTAACTGTTCACAATGTGAAGACATTGTATCATGAAACTGTTCTACTACCATACTATTTACTTTTCTCTCTAGGAACATAATTTCTGAAGAGGCAAACCAAGCTGAAGAATAAAAATAGCAAGTTTAACGTCAGAAAACATGTGATTATCATAAATTCAATAAAGAGCAAACCTCTTGCATAATAGGATTTCCAGCAAGGTTCAGCTCAAGAATACCACAAATCAGAGTATCGGTGCTGAGCATATGAGTATATGCAGGCATTAGCCCGCAGTATGACAGGTCAAGTTTAACAGACTCTTGAGACCCCTCGAACAATGATGCAGTTAATTGTAGTGCCCCATCCTACAAGTAATATCAATTATTAGAGAAAACAGGATGTACAACCAAAAGTTCCACAGAAAGTCAACTATTACTCACAGTTCCTATGCCAGTGCTCCCAAGCATTAACCGTGACAAACATGATGTTTTAGCAAGTTGGCAGAGACTATCAACAACAGGCTTGGTTAGCTTTAACCCACTCAGATTCAGTGCTGCAAAACTACAAACAAGAAAAATTCCAGGCTTTGTGAGAACTTATTCAGAAGCTGAAATCTCATCCATGAACTATGCAGGAATATATGGGGAATATATAGGTGAAAAGCACTTCGGAATATGGAGTTGTATTGATATAAACCTTTTCAAGGTGGCAAGTTTGGCCAGTAGATTAATGATAGCGTTTCCAGATACAGGGTTATTATATCCTGTTGAAGCACAAATTAAGTAGACAATAAAAAAGAAATAAACTAAAGAACATAATATAGTAAATGAGCCAAATATAGTGCACCTATAGAAAGTTGTGCCAAGACCAAGCTCGCATTTAGTGCATCAGCCACCTTTTGAATTGTTCTTGTTGTTATGGAACAACGCTCAATATTCAAGCTGTATAGGGCTACAAAACAAAAATAGCGTTTATGAGCAAAACAAATAAGGATATGTGGGGGAAAGCAAATGCTAGCATCTTCAAGCATAAACAGTTGATGTTCAACACAGATCAATTCAACAAAGCCCTTGCTCAACCCCTATAGGTGCACACTCCGACACAAACTCTTTCAAGGAAAACACATTAATAATCATTTACTAAAAGTTTTAAAAGTCTGAAACTTACCTCTGCAGTTTTCCAATATGGTTGAAAGGTAAGATCCACATGCATCAGTGAGACGGTTTCCAGAGATATTAAGAACTTCCAAGCGAGCAAAGAGAACAGGGCATTCACAGATCTGAAGATTACAAATTAAAAGCATATCAAGAGCAGAAAAAAAAGGCATCGCCAAATGTAGTTCCAGCCATCATGAAGTAAGAATATCCTGAGCATAGAATTCAGTGGTCATATCAAAACCAATAGAAGTTCAAGTTACTGCATTGTCTGGTATGGAGGATGTTTATGTCCCTCTTGGACTCACTATATCAGGTATATGAACACTGACAGTGCAATTCTTGGAATATAGAATGGTTCTATTCGCCTCTTAACTTGCACTTGGTTCATTCTAGTAATTCATATGATATATAAATTTGTCCAGAAAGTTCAAGGTTTCTAAATTGCCTTTGAATCGCGTGAATCTCTTTTCTAAACTTATGCATGCTACTTGTGGAATAAAATTTAACATTATAAGGAAAAAAAAAGAAGGCATTGAACTCTTATATATTGAGAAGATGCATCGCTGCTTACCTATGCATGAAAAAAGGCTTACAACAGAAGCCAAATCAAGTGTATCAAACCAACTTGAACTTAACAAAACCCAAGCACACTATCAAATACTCAGGAAAGAATTGAAAACAACTTCCATAAACATGTAATTTATTAAACTATCATATTGTTTTTGGACAAACTTCAAAAATACCCCTAACCATATAGGTAGTCTCAATGTTACCACCAAATAATTTTTGGTATCAATTTTAACCTCAAAATTTTAGAAATTCTCAATTAAGGACTTTCATCCATTTTTAAGGCTTTCCATCCATATTTCCACCCAAATTTTACTATTTTTTTTAACGAAACGACATCATTTTATAGGAAACTTAACGTTTTATATTAAGTATTCTACCAAAAGTCCTTAATTGCGAAATCGAAATAGATTACAGGTAAAAGTGAAATAAAAAATAGTTTGGGTGCAAAATTAATAATACCTCAAAAACTTGGTGGTATATTTGATGTTTTCCCCAATTTTTTTCATGTTTTGACAATAGTTTAACTCCCTAGCATATAATATTTACTAGTTCAGTGGCGAATAACCAAGTTCAAAGGATGCACCAGTCTCAAGATGTTAAACCGATGTCTAAATGTTCTGCTTGACAACCTATTAATTGCTTTTACAGAATGAGATTTCTCTGCTAGTTAGTGAGCTACCAACCGTACATAAAATTGACTATGTAAACATAATTTGTATTTAATTGCATTCTTTTTGGTTCACGTATTCTCCATGCAGTTTTTTTCCTGACTTTTAATATCTTTGAATTCATTCTACTTACTAGAAGTGCGCTACTTAAGTTCTATGTATCACTTCCAATTGATTAACATCAAATTTTCCAAACAACTTGTCCTCAAATAATATCGTCATGAGCACATGTAAGAACTAAAAGCAATAGAAAACCATGGCCTTTGTACAGCTTTGTTATTTAATCCTCCAAGATTGCAATATCCAAATGCCATGTTATTATTTGTTGAAAACATGAGTTTTTGGAATAGGAAGTTTTCAAGCAACATCAGGTTGTAAAATTGCAAAAGATCTGCATCACACATATGGTCCGTTCATTTCTTTCTTAAGTATGGGTTTTAGCGGGACCTAAAACTGATGTCATTTTAAAAAAGTAATCATTGATAAGATAAACTAATTTTGGAGAGAGCAGATTGTAGCAGTGAAAAATGCAAACTTTATATACAACTTATTGGTAGTAATCGACAATGTCCATAGCACATTAAATAAATAACCATAATATTGCCATCATTTTGTGTCCAGATTTCCCAGTTCCACGTTTGAAATTGGTTGAGAATGTGATTCCTTCGGATTTGAGAGTCACAATGAATGCTTGAGAACAACCAAGCAGGGGATAGAATACTCTAAATCAATATTAGGCTGTACAAGTTACATACCTGAAATAAAGCAGATGGACCAAACCGATTACAATGCAGGTCCAAAGTCAAATCACCATATTTTTGCCCTGATGTGAGAAATTGTTGAAGTTTCTCCATTGTTCCATTCCCTGAGAGACAATAACCAATGGACAGCTAATATTAGCAGAGCAGAAAATTGACGACCCCTCGTTCCTTTAAGAGATAACAAGGACAATGATGCAATAACAGCTTTTTTCTGAGAAGCATGCAGAGAAACAGTAAGCAGGCCCTTTGTAATCCAGAAACAGATCCATATAGAAGTTACGATCAAAAGCCAACTATCATTACCCAAAAAATTATGGGAAAGGTCTATCACGGCAACTGTTTTGTGGGTATCCAGGGCATTCAACAGTGGAGTTACTGATATATCTTGCAATTCACATTCAGATCCAATGACTTCATCCTCTACCTGGCACACAAGAAATGAATAGAACAAAATAGAAACCAATTTGAACATGTATAACTCCAACAGATAATGAGATCCACTATCCTGCCATTACCAATAATAGAACAAGATCCCCCTTCACCAATCAGCACCTAACCAATCCCCATGCTTACCTCTGAAATGTATAGTTTCTTAAGCAACTTCATATTAGGTGCCTCGGATAACTCCTCACAGCAGTCGATGTACAGCTTCATCAAGCGCTTTTGAACCCAACCTGTTGTTTCATTGAATAAAGAACATGACATTAGGAAAAAAATTGAAATGAAAAGAATAAAGCAGCAGCATCTACTTTGACAGTTGCTGAATATGGTTATGCTGCCTATACCAATTATGACTATCTTCGGAAGTTACTAGAGAATAAGAGAGCAAAGTTGAAGATTAGTTTTAGAAAACTGTTCTGGTTGGATTCTCTTCCAAAGTGGTATTTCTTCAAGCATCAGGCAGAAATATCATTTGAAAGCATGCAGTTTTATTTATGCCATTCTCATTCTACAGCTCTTATATATTTCAGAAGTAAAATTCCTCAATCAGGATCCTTGTTGGCCAGAATAATGTTCAACACAATTTGAGCCAACTTAAGTTAAATCTTTTTTTTTTTTTCTCCAGTACCTCTATTCTAAAGTACTTTATTCCGCGACCCATTGTGAAACTGATCCTATCAAGATTGTTAATGAATGCCCAAAAAGTCCCTCAAGACTGTCAACAACAATGCCACATAAAATATCAATAGTTTCCACTGACTATTACCACGTACACAAGGCCTGAACTAACAAGTTAAAATATTTGAATTGGGGAGAGCATGACAAACTACATTCACCATAAGAATACTCAAGATTCAAGGAAAATAAAGAAGGCCGGAAAAAATATATCACGGAAAGGAAATTGGAAGCTGTAACACATACCATTAATGGAAACTTCTATTAGGATATTTCCTTGATCACCCTTGAGAGTTTCAAATGCTTCTATGGAATCTAGAACTCTTCCATGACATTTCATATGCTGAACGATGGGCAAGAGACCTAATGAGATAAAATCCACGTGTTAATAGAAGTGATGTAACCAAGAAAGGAAAATAATACCGTTAAATAATAAACATGCTGGAGAGTGAAATTTCTTCTAATTAAGTTGTTGCGAGAAGGTTTTAGTTTTATGTTTAAGAAAATAAACATGTGGGAGAGTGAAATTCCTGCTAATTGTGCATCGTTCTTCGCTCTTTTTCAATTTTTGCATGACAAGAGGAGGACTTAAACCCAAGACTTCACTTCCTCTGCATTGGGAAAGTACTGTTGGGCAAAACACCCAATCAAATAAAGGAGCAAAAAAGGGAGTCTATGCACAGTTGAGACCGTAGCAAAACAAATAGCTCATTGCCATGCAGTGTAGGCTTATGCACGTGCCACGTACAACAAAGGAGCCTAAGCTTCATACGCTGGGCAGTAGAAAAACTTCACTATGCATATAACGTAAAGCATATATTTGCAACTCAGCATGAGCACCAACGAAGCCCACCATTGGTCATTTAGATGCCAAAATCAGCTACATTGGAGCAACACAGCCTTCACAGAAAGAATCTCTCTGCCAACTCACTTTAGGAATACACATGACATGATTTCCACTGCAATCTTGCCAAATTGTTTGTTGTCTTTTGAACAGAAGAAAAAAATGAAAAAAAGACTTGTGCTCGCTGCTCATTGTTAGTCTTTCTAAACAGTGCACAATCATGTGTTCGAAGGTGCATTTAAATCCATTCTTGTTGCCATTTAATAAACACTCTGCCACTCGTAAATCAAATGCAACTTGTTTCTTTATTGTTATTTATTAGATTTGTGTGGATTACAACTCATATGCCCTAAATTATGATTGTCAGAAAATAAAAGCATTTAAAGTCCAACAGTCATGCCCACCTTTTGATCTCTTCTCTGTAGGAAGCTGCAAATAGTACAAACAGGCCAGCTCAACAGTCATGGACTCAATGCTCAATCTATCAAAAGCGAGGTATGAAGCTGCATCTACTTGTATCAGGTCATTGTCAATTCTGAATACAATACACTGCTGCAGTCAGTACAAGAGATCATATTAGCAATTTACAGCAACAACAACCAAATAATTATATAGCATAGGAAATACAGTGATAAATAAGCATTCTTCATTATCTCTATCTCCTAAAAGATGGCCTTTATCTAGTTCCATAGTAAGCATCTCAGGTTTGAAACCAAAAGGTTGCAGATTCGAGACCTACTTCATGAAAAATTGATGGAGAGGAGTGTCTCTAAGATCTCCCTTGTAAATTATAATCGTAAGACAATTAATAATAGCACATATAACACTCACATTATCATCATTCTCAGAATTGTGCAACCTGAGATGGGCAGCATTGTTTTTATGCGTTAAGTTCTCAGAGACATCACATTTGGAGCCACTAGCAGCAAGATCACATGCAAAAACAACTTCATTGTTGCTTGAAGATCTGAAAACTTTGCCTTTGGGAGTCACAATTTTTGGGCTCTGAGATTTGTATGAAGAAGTGCTTTCTTCATTGTTATTGGGATTCCAGGAACTGGTAGCACATTTGGAAGCAACTGTTGATACACCCTGCCAAATAAAGTGTAAAGCAATTCACAATCAACTTCACAAGGGAAACAATATACTTCAGCTTTCGATCTATCAATTTTCATACCTGAAATGCACATGCAGAAATAGCTGGATTGCTTGCCCCCATAACTGCAATTAAATAAGTACTTCAGTACCAATAGAAATGAAATTTTGGATCATAAATAAGTTCGTCATTCCTGATTAAAAAATAATAATTTAAACCCACATCCATTAGAAGTAGCAACATCCTCCGGTGGGCATCTATTGAGCCTTTCTCTGGAGCAGTCTACCTTATCATGCATTTCATCTTCATCATCTGAAAGGACTATTCTAATACGTTTACGACTAAGAACTGTCTGCTGATCACTGGCTGTTTTGGAAAAACATTTTGGAGAGGCTTCAGTTGGCCAAGTAGAAGTATTATGCATTTCTTCTTGAGTTGACTTTGTTCTGGGAGAATTTTTATGGGACCGAAGGAGTGAAATCAGAGGTAAATCATCATTCAACCCTTCAGCACCAGCTAAAGATTTTGATATTGCAGAACCAGATTTGTTAATTTCTTGGGAGCAGGATGCATTAGATCTACAATCTGACAAGTGATCATCCCCTTCTGTATCAGTCTCAGAGCAGCAATCCGTTGCCAAATTCTGCCTTTCAAGCTCTGTGTTTTTGGACTTTAACCTCTCAATTTCATGCTGCAACCTCCTACAAAAGCAAACCTTTCTTTGAGTAATAGTACATATTTGTGCCTCTGCAAGAAAACCATCGAACTTCAATTTACTGCAAGACTAGTGTTTGGGTTATCAACTTCTAAAGTTGAAATTCCTAAGCCATCAAAGCTAATTCCAAGCTAATTGAAAGGTCTTGCATAATCCAAATTTACCTGGCCTCCTCTTCATTGTCAAATCTTATCATGTGGCTATAGTGCATGTTCTCTAATGCTGAAAGCTGAATAGAGGGAAGATTAGCATTAACAGCAATCCTGCATAATAGGAAAACAAAATAAGTGAGGCTCGGTGTTATAAGCCTAAGAAATAGGTACAAGTAGACAACCACAAGACAATTGATTTCTATGCTAACAGAATGGTTTCAGGTGACCCTCACAGGGAATAGCCTGCAATTTATTTTTCCCGTCCTTTTATTTTCCTTTGTTGTAACTCTTGCAAATTCAAATTACTAACATAGCAATTGGGTGTCATTTCAGGCCCATGTAATATTCACCAAAAGTTGAGATTCTTAGCGAATTCGAGTTTGCTGCTTCGCCAACCATTACCAAACTAATATCTATTCTGTTTAGCACTTCAGATGCTTCTGTTGCATATAATTTAAATCCTGTAGCAGGTCATTTCCAACAAGCCTTGTATATAAAGGAAAAGGCATGACTTTTGAGGTAGCTAAAGCATTTTGATAATGATGATAAGAATTAATAAATCAAATAAGGATGATATGAGAATGATAAGAGAAAAATAATCACGCAACAATTAAAAATTTCACAGAATTTAGTAATGATGCATTAAATTAATGCACAAGCCCTAAGGAATGAACTACATGTGGCAATACCTTGAGTATATTTTGTTTACAGATAGTCAAGGAAATTATAGTGCACTGAAATGCAACATTTCAACAGCGAGTATCATGGAGAACCCACCTTTCACATCAACCCACCCCCCTCCCTCGAAAAACCTGTATCCTGACACTAAATATAGGTTCAATCCAGTTTCTGAGGAGGAGAAATCCAGCATAAAAGAAGATCTTTCATAATTTGTTTAAAATACATGATGAACACATCAAAGCACCTTCCTAACCATATATACTAGATGCACCAATGGCATTTGGCTTTGGTTACATTCTTAACCGAACACTCCAAATACTGCTTACAAACAAGCAAAGCCCTGTTTCAAAATACCATCCTCTTATTGTATTGAAAACAGCAGTATCCACATTCACACTTCCCAGTTTGCCCACATGGGCTGCATTTGAGCCTTGTATTAAAAAGCAGGATGTACTTTGTAAATGCTGATATGCCTAAAACACCAATACTGTCATGCTAGACACTCCATGAATCTTCTAATTCAAACAGAGGAATTTCTGAGAAAAACAAGGTGTTAGAGAAAACTACCTATAGCCCTCTTCAAATGCATTTAGAGCTCCCATCCAATCACCATCACAGTCCAGAACATCACCAATATTAATTTTTGCTAATGCTTGACCCTGAAATCAATAATCGTTAATAGTTAGAGCTTTGACTGTCAAACATAAAGTGCATCTTGACTTGCATGTGTGCCAACTCTTATACCAAGTAGCTCAAGCTAAATTGAAAGGCTCCCCTCAATCAACCATAAGTTTATTAACAGGTATACAGGAGAACTAGCATATGAAAGGACCATAGAACCTACAAAATTACCTCCAAGTTGCTGATTGACTTGTATGTCTCCCAACTCTTCACGAACCATTTAATGGCTTTCTTGAATTTTCTGAGCTTCTGGTATGATTCTCCAAGAAGTAGAAATGCATCGCCCAGCTTCTCTTTATCACAGAGTTCACTAGCTATTCTCTTCTTCCTTTTTGCAAATTCATGATGCTAGACATATAACATCACAAAATTGCTCAGTTTAAAATCACAAAACAGAAGGGTGGGGGGCAGAGACACATGCCATGTATAATCAATTTAGTGGAAAGTTTCTCTTTTGCCATAAAACAACATACAATAAAAAATAAAAAGTTATTTTAACAGTTCAAAATATGTAAATGACACCATACTAAATCCTAGCTCAAACAAGTTAATGAAATTTAACTAGATCTCAAAAATATCTAAGAAATTCAATTTCTGTTAACTTAGGACAGCATTAATGTGGAATTCTCTCTAAGAAGAGCACAGTGAGATGATTAAAGCTAGCAAGGGGACACATAAAATGAATGCATCTCATGTAAATATGTTCCCAATTTTTAATGCAGTAAATAACTATTAGAATATGTTCTAAGAGCAGCTAGATATTGGCAAAGCTATTAGAAGTTTACAATATGTATGGGAGCAGCTACCTTTGACCATGCAAGTATAATGCTCGACTTCTCAATGAGGCAGTCAAGGGATGCATTCTGCTGCAGCAAACACTTCCGCTCATGATGTGTTCCCCTTGCAGTGACTATACTTCTAGTTAACTTTTTAAGATTCTGCTCTTCTTTCTTCAGTTCATCCATCACCTTCATAGCTTCTTTTACAGTTCCAATATTATGACCAATTTCCTTGACCAAAGCATCCTCATCTTCCATGGATTTTGCCAGATCAAGTGCCTTATGATAGCAAAGATTTGCTTCCTCATACTTTTGAGCCCTGTAATGCAATTCACCAAGATTGATGTACCCTTTTGCCTCCCCTTGGCAATGCCCTATTCTATTACAAATTCTAATATCTTTTTTAATGTGTTCCTGAGCCTTATCCCACACCTTCAGCTCCATGTAAACATTTCCAAGATTGTGATGGAGCCTGCTCCGACCATCATCATCTGCATCAACTTCTTCCTCATCGCATATTTCTAGTCCTCTAGTAAGCATTTTCTTGGCTTCTTCCAAGTTATCAAGATCCATTTCAATCATTCCTATATTATTATGGGCATCTATATATTCTTTGAGGAAAGACGATTTATTAGTATGTGGATTTTCCTTGAGAGACTGAGCTAGCTTCATGGCTGACTTGAAGTACTTCTTGGCATTCCGAATTGAAGAATGGTCATTGTCAGATTTTAAGAACATTTCATGGTATGTTCGACCAAGCTGGGTGCTGGCTCTTTGCTGTTCAACAAGGTCGTTGGCATCCTTGGCAAGATCCAAATGCTTTTTCTGCAATAATGAATCACCTTTTAATAATC
>Ga0325403_1004569_pt1 | contig 12888 bp, 3 predicted proteins | sample PopdelMetagenome_19_FD_205665 | JGI IMG/M metagenome (GOLD analysis project Ga0325403, IMG submission 205665) | Populus deltoides microbial communities from Bellville, Georgia, United States - Xylem-PdKOR-R4 | ecosystem: Host-associated > Plants > Phyllosphere > Stem > Wood/Secondary xylem...
AATTTTCAATTAAACATGCATAATTAGGTTATAGATCATGGTAAAAACATTTCATAAACCTTATATTATCGAATTAATAGCCTAAAACCATTATTTAAAGTATCGATAAAAAAAAAATTGTTACCTGTGTTCTTGAGTTATAGATGAACGAGATGAATCTATACGACAGAACAACACCTGAGATTGTGAAAGTTAGGTTAAAACTTGTTAGTGTAAGTTAAATTGCAACGGAGAAAAACATAAATCCTAAATTAATTACCTGATTCATTGAAGAAGAGAGTGCAAAACCCAACCCGTTTACAAAGAGAAAGGGTGATAATGATGGGTCTGGTACGATGTTGCCATGGGTCTGTGTTTTTGGTGGTTTACAGAGAAAGATTAAAACTGTTAAGATGAAGAAGAAGAGATGAAGAAAAAAAAATTAACGATGCTAAAGACGAATGAGAAAAGGATGAAAAGTTTGGGACAAAAGGAAAATCAAATCGATGAAGAGAATTAATTTTCAACTGCTGGTTTTGTTTTTTCTATTTAGAAACAGGGGGGTATTAGGGACGAAGGGGAGACTGGGAATTAATTCATGGTCAACAGTTGGTTTTGTTTTCTTTGTTTAGAAACCGGGGGGGTTTGAATTAGTAATGGCAGCAAAATTAAACAGTTGAGATTTTATCATATTAAAAATAATCAACGGCCTATATAATTTTGATTTTATATTAATATTTAAATAATTATTTTTTCAATTAGCAACGGATAATCCGTTGCAAACTTTATGTTGTTTTTAGTAATGGATTTTCCATTGCTAAAATTTGTTGCTAATATTAAAAAAATAATATATATATATATAATTCGTTGCAAATCTTTTACTGAATTTAGCAACGGAATTATCCGTTGCTAAATTCAGATGCTAATGACCCTATTTTTAGTAGTGATACAAGTCATGTCTAATAGAAAATATATATATATATATATATATATATAGAGAGAGAGAGAGAGAGAGAGAGAGAGAGAGAGAGAGAGAGAGAGAGAGAGAGAGAGAGAGAGAGAGAGAGCTGATTCTCACCTTCATTTCTATAGCTTAGAGAGATATGATCAGAGAAAACGTTGAGATCAAACAGTAAACAAAGAAGTTCGAGATGAAGAAGTAAGGGAAGAGCTAAAAAAAGAGTAAAACATGGGGTTCTTTGCGGTGGGGTTTAATTATAGTGAGGGAGTGAAGAGAGAGCAATGAGTCAACCTGAGAGCAGTAGTTTATGGTCAATAAACGCAAAATCGTAGGACCGGTAAAGGAAAGCACATTGGTGTTTCCAGAGTCGATTATGAATCATTTCACTTTTCTTTCTTTTCTTTTTGAAGAAGAAAAGGAGGATTTTAATTTATAACTCCAAAAAGTGTGCAGCGGGGTTGGTAAGAACGCGTTGTCCTTCTTAAAATCTCAGAGCTCAATTATTAGGCTTGTGGGGCGTCGTGCCGAATTAAAGGAAAGCACATCGGTGCTCCCAAAGTCGATCATGACTTTCTGAAAGTGTATTTTCTTTCTTTCTTTTCTTTTTGGAAAAGAAAAGGAGGATTTAGATTTATAATTATTTATAACTCCAAAAAGGGTGGTAAGAACGTGTATTCCTGCTGAAAATCTCAGAGCTCAATTATTGGAACAAGAATGTTCGTATTATTTTACAGATACATGTGAAAAAAGAAAGGAAAATGAGAACGTTTTCTTAAAATTATTTCGTTCACTAAATTTGGTGTGCTGCCTATTTCTTACAAAGAATGTTTTCTCTCTAGCGGCTTGTGTGGCGTCGTGCGGGCTTTCTTAATGTAGTTGAAATCCTCTCCCGATATTTCCTTCATAAAATCGCAGCGCTTGTGGGGGTGCGACATCCGGTTTGGCACTCGTGAGATTTTTGTTTTTGTTTTTCTCTTTCCATCTTGATATTGACAGGTGTCACCCTAGATTGTTAAATCAACCATTTAATATGATTTTCTTTAAGATTTGATATCTGTTATTTTAATTATTGTTTTTTATTTTAAATTATTTATAAAATTTGAGTTTTTTTTATTTCACTATCCTTTAGTTTTTTATTTCTTTTTTTATTATTATGAATTATTTTATCTTAGATAATACACAAATCAATTAACATATAAATACAAAAAGTTTTTATATTGGTTTAATTTTGAAAGATCCAACTATTCAAAGAAAGACAAAATGGTTTTCCAATAATAATAATAAAAAAAACTATTTGGAGAATCTCCTGAAAAACATTAAAGCTTCTTAACGGATTTGTTTTCAGATAGACCATGTTTATTTGGTCCACGTCAGCAACGCGTTCCAAGTCACTTTCCATGCTTATCCCTCTCACGGCAACATTGATCCCTAGAGCAGTACTTGCTGGTGATTTTTTAGACAACTTTGTTTGATTTTTTATTCATTGGTTAAAGTGATATTCATACACTGATCAGGGATATTTTTCAAAAAAAAAAATTAATTAATTATTATTTCGAGATAAAAAATTAAAAAAATAAATATAAAAAAATATTTTAGAGATATTTATTTTATATAACTCTATCTTCTTGATAAAAAATCACTATCAAATTGGTATGCATTAATTAATACCAAAATAAGACCCACAATTCATTAATATAAAACAACACCCAACACCATCAACTTTTGTACAGCTGTAGTGTAATCACTAATGAAGTTCTAATAACCACCCAAATTTCCCAAAATCACCAATAAATGACACGAGCATTATGATTATCCTCTACACATGAAACATAATAATATGGGGGCATATGAGGATGATAGGCCAGGCGGTAAGCCACCGGATCTGGATCTTTCTTCTGATCTCCTGCTGGCTTCTTCGGCGTCTCATCTTTTTTCTTCTCAGGCTCTTTTGCTGGTCCGACTGTAACTATTTCAGTGCAACACAGCTTTCTCAGTTTGGACACTATGCATACTGGATCAATGTCCCCTGTCACTGTCATCTTCTTGTTCTTCATGTCGATGGATAATGAATCCACCCCTGCAAATTTGCATCACAATTTAAACCACTAGTTTTTTTTTTAAAAAAAATATCATAAATACTTCCAACGTTGATCTTGATTTATTAGATAACTAATGACCATATATGTAGCAATAAATAAATTCAATACCTGAAAGACCAGAGACTGTCTTCATGGCTTTTTTCTTGGCTTTCTCATCATGCAACTCCACTTTCAACACAGCTTTCTGAAACAAAATAAGTTCATGTAAATTTTGTTATGAATCAATATCAAGATGATCAAGAAACAGGAATCACTTGAAATCAATACCAAATAATCTCTATATATATATAGAGAGAGAGAGAGATGATTCTCACCTTCATTTCAATAGCTTAGAGAGATGTGATCGAAGAAAAAGTTGAGATCAAACGGTAAATAAAGAAAGCTTGAGGTGAAGAGGTAAGGCGAGAGGAGGAGCTAAAAAATACTCGGTGACGAGGTGAAGAGTACTTCTTTGTGTGGGGTTTTATAGAGGGAGTGAGGAGAGAACAGTGAGTCAAGCTGAGGACAGTGGTTTATGGTCAATGAACTTACAATTGTAGGACCAGTAAAGGAAAGCACATTGGTGTTTTTGGCGTGGAAATTAATTTCGTTTCTAATTTGTTTACCGGAAAATAATTGTTTTTTACAAAGTGATTTTTTTAAAAAATAAATTCTTGAAAAGTGAGTTATTTTCTAATATTTAATGGTATCATAAAAAATAAATTGAAAAAAATACTTTTTAGTATTTGACTATCTCATGAAAAATAAATTGCTAATATTTTTTTCAAGTTTATTATAATAATGAAAAACAAATCTTACAAATTAAAAAAGTTGAATAAAAATAAAATTAATTTTTTTTATCTAATTTCATAAATTATCTCAAATAAAATAAATAATAATTAAAATAATAGAGATAAAATCTAACAAATAAAAAAATTAAAAATAAAAATAAATTAAAATTTCATAAATTATTTCAAATAAAATAAATAACAATCAAAAGAATGAAGGTTAAAATTGATATAAAAATCAAATTAAATCAAATTTTAAGAGATGAAATTGAAGAAAAAAAGATTTGAAACAATATAGACAGTAATCAAAAGTTTGAAAATCAAATTTGATATAGTTAGCAAATAACATGATATTTTTAAATTTTTTACAACTCCTGAAAAGTGTTTTCCATCCAAAATAAAAAAAGAAAACTCTTTTATGAAAACAAACTAAATTTTTCTTTAACATGAAAGTATTTTTCGTTGATCAATTTTTTAATTACAAATAAATATAAAAAAATTTGAAAAATCAAAAAATCACTTTCCATAAAATAAACGAACTTATCATTTCATTCTCTAAGAATATATTTTCTTTCATTTCTTTTCATTTCTATTTTTTTTTCTTTTGATAAAAAAAGGCCATTGAAATCAAAATTGTAAATTTGGTGTAGATTTTGCTTCCTAATGATTGTTAAATAGCAACTTTGTGATAGTTAGCTCATTACACGGTTGGGGTGTTATGAATCCTCATCCCATGACATCTATATTGTACCTTGGTCTATACAAGCTGTTCCTATAGTTAACATGATAAAATTCAGATGACCTGGTAAATAAACTTGCAACAAGAAATCAACCCATGGCAAGGGTGATTTGATCAAAAAAATTAATTTTTATTTAAAATAATATTATTTTAATTTAAAAAGTTATTCAAAAAAATATCTTTTATTTAGCCAGTCGAACCCACCGATTCATGGGCGGAGGCTCTTAATTAACCGTGGAGGCTAGTCTATGACAAAGGAACTCCTGCTCCTCTTTCTCAGAAACAACTCTCCAGTCTCTGGTCAGTGTTCATGCATGATATCTTCATTTCCTTATCTTTATTGTCGGGTAGAAACAGATCTGTTGTTTCTTTGCTTTGCTTTCAATCGGGAGTTAGGAAAGTTCCAGACAATGGCAAAAAATGCATGTCACTTTCTTAATCGAACCTTGTCAAGGTATCGACAATTAATAGATGCATGTGGGTTTGTGGCTGCGGTCGGTCAACGAAGATTTCTCTTCCTTTTACTATATATTAACCCACATGTCGATCACATGGCAATACCAGGGAAGAGCTAGCTTCGAGGGAAATTGTATCCTCAAAACTTTGAAGAAGTTTACATCTTGGTTCAATAATTTATAGAATATGCTTATTTCACCCTTCCAGGAATTATGTCCCGTAACCCTTTCTTGCTTCATTTTCAGTTTTTCTATGATTTTTTTCTGAGGTTATAATTAGTTTTGCCCTCGCGTGGTATCGTCTTCTAATTCAGTCTGTATTTGCTGTTTCCATTTCACATTCCGTGATTGACATGTCGACCTGTAGTTAATTAAGAGTTTATTGAAATTAATTAATTAATTAACTATCCCCTTATTAAACAATCCATCAGAAACCAATAATTGTTCAGTAGCTTTGTTGTTCTGATTAAAAAGCTATCCCTATGTTTTTCATTTTATTTTTTTAAAAAGGAAAAAAAACAACAAATTAAAAAGAAACATATATAGAACTGGCTAGAGGAATATGTTTTAATTATATATATAAATTCAAAATATAAAAACCAAATACATAATTAATTTGTGAAGCATGAGCATCGGTTAATTTGTTAGGCTATGAGGGCTAGGTTATAAATCTCTGTATGATAATAATTCACCGAAATTAGAAACCAAGCCCCGAAAGCTTGGTAGAAACTAGACTAAAAGAAAATACAATATTGTCGAGCTTTGTAAAAGCAATCCAACAGGTGCGGATTTGCTTTCGGGATGGATACGGGAGGAATCCAGCCAACTCAGATCGCTTGCTTTCTTAACTTATTAAAAGACTTGGTTCAGCCCAACAAATCTAGGTCTAGATTTGATTTTAATTTCCAAAAATAAATAAATGATTGACTTGTTTTGACGATTTTCCCCCCAAAAATAATAGTTAATTCAAGAAATTGATCCTCCTAATATATGATTTGTATGTAACTTAACTGGATCAATTCTGAGTTTTTTATAACTGTGCATGGAATCTCATGGAGTTGGTCTGAAGATTTTGTATCCAATTCATTAAATATTTTATATTTTTCTTATAAATAATGAAATCAAGTTGGAAACCTTTTCTCAGTCCTTTTAAATAATTTTTTAATTTAATTTATATACAACAAGTCCTAATGCTCTGATAGGATAGCTAAAAAATTTATTCTTCTTTAACTTTGTGAATTTAAATATTGAAATCATAGTTTAATATTGATGAGATTCGAGTGTATATTCTTGTAAACACGCATACGCGCGCGTGTATATTTATATATATATATATATATAAAAACTTTATGAAATTTAAACTTTTTATTTCCCGAAATAATATCTTTTACATTTAGAATTAAAATATTAAGAAATGACACAAATTGCATTAGGATCCTCCTCAACACTTACAACATGTGGATAATGGTAATGATAAGCAGTGATGTGAAGATCTTGATCTTGCTTCTTCGGCTCTTCTTTCTTGGGTTCCTCCTTTTGCTTTTCGGGTTCTTTTGCCGGTTCTACTGTAACTATTTCTGTGCAACACAGCTTTCTCAGTTTGGCAACTATGTGTACTGGATCAATGTCCCCTATCACTGTCAGCTTCTGGTCCTTCATCTCCATGGATATTGAATGCACCCCTGCAAGTTTGGCATCACAGAACAAATACTTCAAGATTTATAAGTTAGTGAACATAGCAAAGTTATCAAACATGTCGCAAGGTTCGGATCATGGATTAGCTTTAAATTAAACCAGGTTATGAGATATCGTCTCATGTTGACGGTTTGTTTATTTTTATGTTTTAAAAAAATTTTTAAATTTTGTTTTATTAACTTCAAATTAATATATTATTAATGTTTTTAAATTATTTTAATACACAGATGTTAAAAATAATCTTTTAAAAAATAAAAATAAATAATTAACATATATTTTGATAAAAAAAATTATTTGAAAAATAATTACTACCGTATTACCAAAACAAACTATTACTCGAATGAACCAGGTTCAATACTGTGTATCATAGAAGGAAAATAAATAAATTTAATACCTGGAAGCCTAGATACTGTCTTCATGGCTTTCTTCTTAGCTTTCTCTTCATGCAGATCCAATCTCAGCACAGCTTTCTGCAACATAATAAGTCCATGTAAATTTTTTTTATAAATCAATATCAAGATAATCCAGAAACTGGAAAAGAAGAAGGAAGAAATGAATTAAACTTGTGCACAAAAGATAGAAGCCCAGTAGGCCTTAACTGATCTCACCTTCATTTTCGCGGCTTTGAGGGATCTGGACAAAGAAAATTGAAGATCAAAGACGGCAAAGAAGAGGCCAGGAAATGGGAAAGGAGATTATTAGCTTGGTGAGCTGAAGAGGTTCTGGGGGAGGGAGAGAGATTTTACAGTGAAGGAGAGAGATATGAGTCAACCGTAGGACAACAGTCTATTTTTCAACGAGTAACAAAGGAAACAGGGTGGAAACCCGCTCGTCTCCAATAATTGCACTTTTTTAATGTGTCTTGCCTTCTTTTTTTTTTATAATCATTGAGAGAAAAACAGCCCCATAATGTGTATTACCTTCTTTTTTTTTTACTTTATGCTATTTACAAGAATAAAAAGCTACAATTGTGAAGAAAATTATATTTTTTTACTTCTAATTTTATTTTCATTAACATCCTTCGAGTTACAAAGTATAAAATTAATAAAATGTTCAACTATTTTAATATAATTTTACTTATACAGTCCCTTCAAAAAATCTTAATATATTAAAAAATAATCATTCTTTACTTATAAAATTTTCATATGATAATAATAACAATATTTATTAATAATATAACTATAAATTTAAAATTCAATTTTTTATTAAAAATAAATTTATAATCTAATAATTAACTATTATTTCTACATAAATTCAATTTTACGTCAAAATATGAACTAAACAATAAAAATAAATAATAAATACCTAATTAATTATTAATTTTTTATTTAATTTAAATTTATTCAACTTAGATTAATTTATCAATCATAAGTATCATAAGTATCAGTTAATTTAATAGACTATTAGGACTAAGTTATAAATCTGTGTATGCTCCCGAAAACTTGATAAAAACTAGACTAGAAGAAAATAAAATGTCAGAGTTTTATAAAAGCATTTGCTCTGGGGATGGATACGGGAGTACGCAACGATATTTATTGTTGATGGAGATATTATTTTGGTCAAGAAGTCCACACATTCTTGTCATTATAGACTCACACTGGCTTTATTAGAAGCATCTCGATCCCATCCCCAACAATGGCCAAATTCTACTTAATTAATATTTTAATTAATTGAAGGACTGCTTTGCAAATGACGTATCAACTGATGACGTCTAAAACCACTTTTTCCAATTTTGATTAAGACCCTTTTTATCATCTACTGACGGTGGTGTGTAAAACTAGTTGGAAAATAGTATGAAAAAACCTGTTATTACTTAATTTTGGAACCCATAAACTGAATACAGTGTATACCTCTTTTGAATTGAGTATAGAAGTTTAATTTATATTTGCTGGAAGATTGACAAAAACAGAGAAAGAAATATTTTTTCGAAAAAACCTGTTTGAGCTGTTTTCTACTCTCTTTATCCTTCCCCTTTGCTGTCAAAATCATCAGGTTTTCTTAGATTGATCAGGAGGCTTCATAATGCTAAATTCGTTCCTTCTTTATCTGATCTTTAAGATTGGCTAAATCCCCCAGAATTTGCACCAGTTATCTAAAACAATTTTATCTCACTTTGAGTCCATCATCAAAGTTGTAGTCCGGGACACGTAGATGAATTTAGGTTTTTGAATTACTTGATTTCAATATCAGAAGCTCAAGATATCCCTATTTGAATATCTAATGTGGAAGCAAAGATTCCTGCAGCGAGAAGGATTTTTTTTGCCCGAGTTTGCAAGGACACAATTGCAAGATGCTTAAAGATTGAAGACCAATTGCAGGCCAATTTGAATCTTTTTGGACCAAGGATCAAATGGAAAAAGTGCTAAAATAAAAGGGATGATTTGAAGATAAAAAAATAGAAAGGAATTCTGTCGAAGGAAGACATTGAAGAAAACATGTTCACCTGCACAGTCAGCTGTTTTCTTTCTTTCCTTTTTATCTGAAATTTCTTGTTTGGTTTCCATGTTTCTGTCGCTAGAATGGAGAGCTGCGGACCATGTTTTTATTGCCTCATTTCAAAAGGAGCAGCTGGCCCTATAGAAGGAAAGAAAAGAGCCACACCATCCTCTAAAACTGGAAAGAAATCAGGCGTGAGCACAAAATCAAAATCAGAATATTGTAGTTTTCTTTTTGTGTTTTTTTACTGCAAATCAGTAGGGATTTACATCCTAGAATTAATGCATTAAATCTTTCCTAAATAGAGATATGTTAGACTATATATAAGCCCCTCTAATGACCTAGAAAAGGAGGGAGAAAAACCAGAGAGAAAGGAGTAGAAAAAAACAGCAAAGAGAAAGACAAGAAAAACACAAGAGTCAGAGTAAAAAAACACAGTAAATAGAGGGAGTTTCTTTCTTGCATTCTGGTGTTATTGTGAGGAAAGGGGAGAAAAAAAAAGACAAGACGGAGAGGGAGAGGGAGCTTTGCTGCTAAACCTTGACAGCAACGTTCACTTGGTTTTATTTCATATTCTGCAGGAAAAAAAAATAGTGAGACCTACAAGTAAGTCTTAACTTTCTCCTCCCTTGCTGCCTTTAAATCTGTTGTATTGATGTTTTAAAAACCTGTTTTGTCTTTGCTTTGCATATTCGTTTTCAATTTTAGACTATACAATGAACGCTTGTCTTTTGTTGTTCCTGTCATTGCTTTGAGTTTTAAATGGGTGATTATGTTAAGAGTTGGCGGGTTTCTTTTTTTTTTCTTTTTTTTTCCTTCTTTCGCTGGTTCATAATTAAAGAACCGTGGAAGGGGGCTGTTGTTTCTGCATCATCAGCTCCATTTTTTGTTCGTGTTCCTCCATACTCTTTGATTGAAATAGCCAGCCATGTTTGCTTTGGTTTTAGTCCGCGATATATATGTGTTATAAAAGCATGCCGTCACAAGCTCTTCCTTTTTGTATGAAACTAGTATGGCAATTTCTCCCGGATTGGTAAAAGAAAATAGGTCATGAGTCATGGACACATGCAATAGGATTTTGATTTCAAAATTTCAGTTTCAGAACTTTGGCTCCCTTATGCATACTGGTTTAGTCCTTTCCAGTTACAGAATTTTAAGTTGATTTGGCTTTGAATGATTTTTGTCACGAATTGTTTCGAGCTTATTGTAGTTCTTATAATATGAATGATGGCTTGCTACTTTCCATTTTGGTGTTTATGTCTAATTGTGTTGTTTGCGTTTTGACAAAAAATATAAAAAAATTGTTTTCTTGTGTGCTGCATACTACCAATACCCTAATATTTTTTTTATGTTCTTTTTTTTATACAAAAAATATTAGAAGTTTTGAAAATATGTTTTCGCATGGATTTGTTAAACACAAAAAAAATTTGTTTTCTTGCATTTCTGGATTTTACAACATGTTTGTAAAACTCCAAAGGGTATTGGTTAATATTCTAAAAAATATAAAAATCTTATTTTGAGGGGAATTTATCTATTCTTCACCACTAATGTTTGGATAAAGAAATCCTTAAAGGACAAATATCCAAAATATTATTGAGAATAATTTGTTATTATTCATTGTTAATATTTGGATAAAGAAACCCTGAGTGGTAAATATCCAAAATAATTTTCAAGGAATAATGAATCCACACACATCCTTGAAAGAAGACTTGATTATATTCGAGGACATTTTAATTTTTTTACTCCACGGTTTACGAGCCGTGAGAGTATAAAACACTAAGGGAAAAAAAATAGGTTTTTTTTAAAACGCCCTAGATTTCTAAATTTTTGTTCCTCCTCCTTGCGATTTACGAGTCGCAAACTCTTGAAATACTAAGGGAAAAATGAGCTTTCGAAGCACATGGAATCACCTTGGATTTCTAACTTAATAAATTTAGTTTAAATCAAACCTAGAAAAACTGATGGGATTAGAAAACACTAACACAATAGCAATTAGAAATTAGCTTGGTCAAAAGGATTCCGAAAAATTATTTTGGAATCTGATTCGTCATTAGCAGTTGATTTAATCACTAAAAATAAAATTGTCATTGATAAAAATTATAATCTAATCATGCAGGCTAGAGAATTATTAGCAAAAGAATGGGATATTCAGGTACTCCATGTCTACAGAGAAGCAAATTCAGTGGCAGATTGGCTGGCCAACTACGGTTTAACCAGGAGTTTTTTTGGATAGATTTTCTATTTACTTTAATGACCCTCCTGCAGGTCTTTATTGTATTTTGTATTATGATCTGATTGGATCAACTCTGCCGCGTTTAATTTAATTGGGCGTTTTAGCCCCGATTTTAACCAAAAAAAAAAAAGCAAACCAAACATCAAGCAGCTTACCTTATGTAGGGCGTACTAGGAGTGCTAATACCTTCCCTTTATGCAACTAGTCCTCTGCCTTAGAATCTCTGAAAGACCAGTTAAGGTTTCTAGTGAACGAAATACTAGGTGACGACTCCTTTACACAACAACAAAGACCCCGAAATCAATCGAGGATCGCTGCGACGCCGCGTTCCGCCGCGAGAGTGCAACAAAACCTATGGTTTTTTAATAGCCAACCTCTGTAAGAGTTAGTAGCTGTTTGTTTTTTAATTAAAAAAATTAAAAAAATTTAAATATTTTTTATTTTTTTATTTTAAATAAATATTTTTTTGATGTTTTCAGATCATTTTAATGCGCTGATGTCAAATATAATTTTTAAAAAATAAAATAAAAATTATTTTGACATATTTTTAAATAAAGAACCACACTTATAAGCATACTATTAACATTGAAGTTGTCCGTACTTGGACAAATCTCCATCATATTTCGATCCTCTGACTTCGTCTGATCACAGGTGAAGTAAGTTTAGCCTACACCATCTAAGCTTAAACATGTATGGTTTTGTTGAATTAATCTTAAAAAAACAGTAATCTTAGCAAAAGTGGACTTCAATTGTTTGAAGTGGATAACGTTGTTTAATTTCCTAGCTAGTTGATGACATGATTAGTATTTGTTGATGTAAACTTAAAGAATTGGTTTGGTAGCTATGAAGATTTGTTTATTTCTTGACTTTTTAATTAAATTTCGAAAAAAAAAAGGTGATAACAGGATCCTATCAAAAATATTATCGGAAATCTAAGACAATATAGTCCGACTACTGCAATATTGAAATTGATAGGTTTTTGTGGCTCTCTCTTTAGCTTTATGTTTCTGATCTCTAGAAGGTCTTTCTTCCTTTATTTTAGTGTATGATAGCAGGGAAGAGCAATATTTCTTATTTTTATTTTTTAATCGGATTCTTCCTTGTGAGTGTTCTTTCTATCTGTTATTATATATCTGAAAAAATCAAGTTATAATAATTGGATAAAACAAAACAAAAAAACCTCTCACGTGTGGAATTATAGATTGATCATGTGTAATTAATTTAATTCAAAATATAATTGACGTCCATCATACATGCTGATGTGTCTTTGTCTATATATATATATATATAATTCTTAGGGCGTTGTCGCTCTATGCATGGAGTTTTCTGCAAATTAAACGAACATTAGCCGGCATTCTTGTCCAGGTTGAGAAGGTCATGATCAGTACTGCTACAGAAATGGAGACTCGACTCTCCTCTGAAAAAAGTGAAGAACAAAAGTCATAGGAGTGGGAAAGGGAAAATCTTTGCCCTTTTCATACAAAACAGTAGAATTGCAGGATCGTTTTTGAGATTTATCCAACA
>Ga0325403_1004571_pt1 | contig 12885 bp, 13 predicted proteins | sample PopdelMetagenome_19_FD_205665 | JGI IMG/M metagenome (GOLD analysis project Ga0325403, IMG submission 205665) | Populus deltoides microbial communities from Bellville, Georgia, United States - Xylem-PdKOR-R4 | ecosystem: Host-associated > Plants > Phyllosphere > Stem > Wood/Secondary xylem...
GATCAGAACATTGCTGAGGTTACCTCACGAAGAGGTAAGCGCCAGACCTCGTCGTAGGATTCCCTCCGTGCCCCCACCCGACGCCTCGACCAGCGCCGAGCTCGCCGACGCCCTGATGCGCGCCGCCCGCGGCCTGCGCCGCGGCTGGCACGCCGGCCTGGAGCCGTCGGGCCTGTCGCCGCACCAGGCCCGCGCCCTCCACGTGCTCGGTGGTGGCCGCGGTCACGCGGTGACGACCGCCGACGGGATGCGCATCTCCGAGCTGGCCGGGGCCCTGCGGATCGCCCCGCGCTCGGCCACCGAGGTGGTCGACGGGCTCTCCGAGAAGGGCCTCGCCGAGCGCGGCGCCGACCCGGCCGACCGGCGCGCCGTCGTCGTCAGGCTGACCGACGCCGGCACGGCCACGCTCGCCCACGCCGACCGCGCGCGGGCCCAGGCCGCCGCGGAGCTGTTCGGCCGCCTCGACGAGGCCGAGCGCGCTGACCTGACCCGCCTGCTGAGGCGCCTCGCCGACTGAAGGCCCCGTCACCGCCCTCCACGACGGGCGAGGACCTCCGCGCCGCGTCCGGCGCCGGGACGCACGGCGGGGCCCGGCCGCACCGCGGTGGGGGGACCGGTGCGGTGGCCGACGAGCCCGCCGTCAGCCCGCCGTCAGCCCGGCGTCAGCCCGAGATCAGCTGGGCATGGCCCCCACCTGCTGGTCGGCGGCGTCGCGGACGGCGCGGCCCAGCAGCTCCCGCACGGTCGAGGCGCTCCCGGGCGCCGGGGTCATCACGTCGCCGTCGGCGGCGTAGGGCATGACGTAGACCGGGCGGCCGTTCTCGGAGCGCCAGCTGTCGGCGAGGGTGCCGCCGTCGACGGCGTCGTAGCCGATCTCGTCGAGGAAGCCCACGGCGGTGGCCTTCGCGGCGTCGTCGTCGCCGTAGACCGGCAGCGCGCTGCGGTCGGCGGCACCGGCGGGGCGGCCGAGCTGGGCCAGGGCGACGAAGAAGATGTTGTTGAAGGCCTTGACCACGTGAGCGTCGGCGAGGTGCTCCTGCACGAGCCCGCTGGTGGTGGCGGTGCGCTCGTCGAGGGGGGCGATCCGGCCGTCGCGGTCGGGGTAGTAGTTGCCGGTGTCGAGCACGACCTTTCCGGCGAGCTGCGCGGCGGGGAGGTCGCGGTAGGCCTTGAGCGGCACGGTGGCGACGACGAGGTCGCCCGCCTCGGCGGCCTCGACGGCCGTGGCGGCGCGGGCCTTCGGTCCCAGCTGGGCGACGAGGTCGGCCAGCGTCTCCGGGCCGCGGGAGTTGGCGATGACGACGTCGTAGCCGGCGTCGACCGCCAGCTTCGCGACGGTGGAGCCGATGTTGCCGGCGCCGATGACGCCGAGGGTCCTGCTGGAGGTGGTCTCGCTCATGTCCCCCGCAACCGGCCGGCGGCGCGGCGTGTTCCGGTGCCGTTCCCGCAGGCGCACCGGGCCGCTCGCGCCTAGCGTCGTCGTCATGGGTGACAGCACGATCATCAAGGTGGACGGCGACCACTCCCCCACGGGGGCGATGGGCCAGCACCACCTCGCCAGCGGCACCAGCGTCAGCATGCGCCTGTGGCGCGAGCAGCCGCCGAGCGACCCCGACCCGGAGGTCGCGCGCGACTACGAGACCGTCGGCTACGTCATCTCGGGCAGCGCGGAGCTGCACAGCGAGGGCCAGGTCGTGGTCCTGGGCGCCGGTGACTCGTGGGTGGTGCCCCGCGGCGCGGTGCACACCTACAAGATCACCGAGGCGTTCACCGCCGTCGAGGCGACGCACCCGCCAGCGCAGGTGCACGGCCGCGACGAGCCCGCCGGCAGCTGAGCGCACCCGTTCGGCGGGGGGCGCCCCGGACGGGGGGCTAGCGTGGGGCTCTGTGCCCCGAGCGATGAGCGACCCCGTCTTCCGCGCCGACCAGGCGGCCCGACTCCGGGAGCCGCACGTCGCGCCGTTCGCCGACCTGGTCGACGAGCTGAGGGCCGCCCACCCCGGGCGCGAGGTCCCCTACGTCGCGCCGACCTCGCGGGGCACGAGGGCGCGGGTGCTCGTGCTGCACCGCTCCCCCGCCCCGTCACCCACCCCGGCGCCTGCCCTGTCGCCCGCCGCCGCTCGCCCCGCCGAGGTGTCGGAGCAGCAGGACGAGCAGCACGAGGAGCAGCACGAGGAGCAGCACGACGAGCTGGTCGCACCGGCTGTCCCGGAGCGGATGCTCTCGGTCGAAGGTGACGACGGCGCCTCCGAGCGCCTCCACGGGCTGCTCACCGACGCGGGCATCGACCCGTCGCTGGTGCTCCCGTGGCACGCCGTGCCGTGGACCGTCGACCCGTCGTCACCGCTGTCCGGGGTCGACGCGAAGGCCGGCCGCCTGGTGCTGGCGCGCGTGGTGTCGCTGCTGCCGCAGCTGCGGGTCGTCGTCCTGCACGGCCGGGAGGTCGAGCCGGTGTGGGACGCCCTCGCCACGGCGGGTGCCGCCGTGCCCCGCGGGATCCGCGTCGAGCGGACCTTCTCCACCGAGGACTCGGCCGTGCAGCAGCACCGGGCGAGCCGCCTGCGCCGCCTGGCCGCGGTGTACTCGAGCGCGGCCGACGCCCTCAGCTGACCCGCGTCGACGAGGACGTCAGGGCACGAGCGCCCGCCGGACCGCCAGGCGCAGCGCGGCGCGGCGGCGCTCGTGGTCGGCGTCGTCGTCCTGCGCCGAGGCGGCGAAGGTCCCGCTCACCGGTGACCACGTGCCGGCCAGCGCGATGACCATCGAGTAGACCTCGGCGGGCTGCAGCTCCGGCACGATGCGCCCCTGCCGCTGGGCGGCGGCGATCGCGTCGAGCTTAGGCCGGGCGAGGTGGGCGTGGCCCCGGAGGAGGTCGCCGGCGGGCACGCGCTCGAGGCGGTTCCAGCTGGTGAGGCGGATCAGCTCGGGCTCGCGGACGTAGGTGTCGTAGAGGCGGACGGCGTAGCCGGGCAGGTCGAGCGCGTCGAAGGGGACGGCGTCGACGATGTTCTCCAGCTGGTCGTCGAAGACCGCGTCGAAGAGGCCGTCCTTGGAGCCGTGCCAGGAGTACATCTGCTGCTTGTTCACCCCCGACGCCGCGGCGATCCTGTCGACCCGCGCGCCGGCGAAGCCGTGCTCGGCGAACTCCGCGGCGGCCGCGTCGAGCAGCCGCCGCCTGCTGGCGTCCCCGTCCCTCACGCACGCCAGCATAGCGGGTAACCAACTAGTTGGTTACGGTCGTGGCATGACATCCCCAGGCCGCATCACGAGCCCCTACTCCAGCCGCAGCACCGCCCTGGAGGTGGTCGACGGCATCGACCTCTCCGGTCGCCGAGCCGTCGTCACCGGCGGCGCCTCGGGCATCGGCGTCGAGACCGCACGGGCGCTGGCGCACGCCGGTGCCGAGGTGGTGCTCGCGGTCCGCGACACCGCCGCCGGTGAGCGCACCGCCGCTGACATCGCCGGATCCCTGCAGCGGGCCGGCCGCACCGGCGTCCCCGCTCCCACCGTCGAGGCGCTCGACCTGGCCGATCTGGCCTCGGTCGACGCCTTCACCGCCCGCTGGGGCGCACGGCCGCTGCACGTGCTGGTCGCCAACGCGGGGGTCATGGACACCCCGCACGCCACCACCGCCCAGGGGTGGGAGCTGCAGCTGGGCACCAACCACCTCGGCCACTTCGCCCTGACCACCGGGCTGCACGCGGCGCTCGCCGCGGGCGCGGCGGAGCTGGCCGGGGCACAGGACGGGGCACGGGTGGTCGTCGTGTCCTCCAGCGGGCACGCCGCGTCGCCGGTGGTCTTCGACGACCTCATGTTCGAGCGCCGCCCCTACGACCCGGGCCTGGCGTACGGGCAGTCGAAGACCGCCAACGCGCTGTTCGCCGTCGAGCTGACCCGGCGCTGGTCGGGTGAGGGCATCACCGCCAACTCGCTCATGCCGGGTGGCATCTGGACGCCGCTGCAGCGCCACTGGTCAGCGGAGCAGCGCGCCGGTGCCGAGGCGTTCTCGCAGCAGGCGGAGGCCTCCGGCGCCTTCCACATCAAGAGCACCGAGCAGGGCGCGGCGACCTCGGTCTTCCTGGCCACGTCCCCCCTGGTCGCGGGCGTGGGCGGGCGCTACTTCGAGGACTGCCAGGAGGCGCGGGTGGTCGAGCGGCTCGACGGGCTGGCCGGGGTGCTGCCCCACGCGCTCGACCCCGGGGCCGCGCGCCACCTGTGGGACGTCAGCGAGCAGCTGGTCTCAGCCGCCCGTTGGTGACGCCCGTCGCCGACGCCCGCCGTCGGCCAGCGGCGCCGCGATCCGCATCTCGCCCTCGAGGGCGACGCCGACGCGCCGTCCGGGGCGCACACCCCCGGGCGGCTCGCCGTCGAGCACGACGACGGCGGGCCGCACGCGGCCGGTGAAGCGCACCGGCGCCGGGCCGCGTCCCGGCTGGCGGAGCTGCACGCCCAGTCGGACCGGCAGGCCCCGGCCGGGGACCCGCGACCGCACCCGGACGTCGACGGCCGTGCGAGCGTCAGCGCCGTCGGCCACCACCCGGCCCGCGACGAGGTCGCCGGCTCCTGACCAGTCGGCGGCGATGACGGCCAGCTCCTTCGGCAGGCCCCAGTGCTCCCGGCCGCCGGCGCGGGAGGTGGGGCTGTCGACGACCATCCACGGCACCCACCCGGCGCGGGCGCTGAGCGCCACCGCCGTCAGCGCCTCGCGGTACGGGCCGACGGGGGTGCCGGCGTAGTCGACGACGGCGAAGGCCCCCGCCCGCAGGCCGGGTGCGCGCAGCAGCGCGGGGACGACGACCGCGCGGAGCTGGCAGGTCCAGGGGGGCGGGGGCGTGCTCACGACGGCTGCGTCACTGCTCGGACCGCTCGCTGCTCGGACCGCTCGCTGCTCGAACCGCTTGCTGCTCGGGCCGCTCAGCGCTCCGGACTCTCAGCGCTCGGCGCGGGCCAGCGCCTCGCGGACCGCGGCGGCGGGGCCGGGCCTGGCGGCGGTGAGGTCGTCGCCGTCGGCGTAGGGCAGGCCGTAGGCGGGGCGTCCCGGCTCGGAGCGCCAGCTCTGCGCCAGCGACCCGCCGTCGACGGTGTCGTACCCGAGGGCGTCGAGGAAGCGTGCGGCGGTGGCCTTCGCAGCGCCGTCGTCCCCGAAGACCGGCAGGGCGGTGCGCTCGGCGTGACCGACGGGGCGGGCCAGGGAGCGCAGCGACTCGGAGTAGATGTTGTTGAACGCCTTGACGACGGCCGAGCCGGTCAGGTGCTGCTGGGTGAGCGCGCTGGAGGTGGTGGAGCCGTCGTCGAGAGCGGCGACGTGGCCGTCGCGCTGCGGGTAGTAGTTGCCGGTGTCGAGGACGACCTTGCCGGCGAGGGGCGCCGGGTCGACGTCGGTGGTCGCCTTCAGCGGGACCGTCAGCACCACGACGTCACCGGCCTGCGCCGCCTCGGTCGCCGTCGCGGCGCGGGCCCTCGGGCCCAGCTCGGCGACGAGGTCGGCCAGCGTCTCCGGGCCGCGGGAGTTGGCGATGACCACGTCGAGACCCGCGTCGACGGCGAGCTGCGCGACGGCCGAGCCGATGCGGCCCGCACCGATGATCCCCACGGTGCTGGTGCTGGTGCTGCTGGCGGGCGCGGTGCTCATGGAAGCACCAACAGCCGCCGGCGGCGCGGGCTTCCCCTCCCACGCGGGGTACGCGCGGCGCGCCTGCGCTCCGGTGGCCGGCGTCCGCACCTAGCGTCGCGGAGACGGTGACGGAGCTGCAGGAGGACGACGTGGACGAGCACAGCATCGACCTGACCGCAGCACCCCGGGCCCCGTACGGGGGCGGTGCGGGCACCACGCGGCTGGCCGGTCCGACGGCCCCGACGGCCCCGACGGCCCCGACGGCCCCGACGGTGCCCGTCCCCCGCCGGGCGGCTGCGGACACCGCTCCGTCGCCGGTGGTCCCCGCGCCTGGGCGCGGCGCGCTGCCCCCGTCCGGCGACCAGCGCCCGCGGAGGTGGCGCAAGCGCAAGTACCTCGCGGTGGCCGCCGCCTCCGGGCTGGCGGCGGTGGTCCTGGGCATCGGGATCGGGGCGGTCGGGGGGTCGGCCGGTACCGCGGCTGCCGAGGAGCGCGCCGGCACGGCGGTGCAGCGCGCTGAGCGGTCGGAGGCGGCCGCTGCAGACGCCCAGGCGCAGCTGTCCGCGGCCCAGCAGTCCGCCCGCGACGCGGTGAGTGCCCAGGAGGAGGCCGAAGCCGCCCTCGACGGCGCCCGGACCGCCGCCGCTGACGCGTCCGCCCAGGTCGCGGAGCTGCAGCGACAGCTGGCCTCGGCGCAGGCATCGGCGAAGAGCACCGCCAAGAGCACCACCAAGAGCACTGCCCCGACCACGTCGGGGTCGTCGTCGCGCAGCAGCCAGGCCCCCGCCGCCTCATCGGTCTCGTATGCCAACTGCAGCGCCGCTCGTGCTGCGGGGGCCGCCCCCGTCCACGCGGGCGACCCGGGCTACAGCCGCAAGCTCGACCGCGACGGCGACGGCGTCGGCTGCGAGTGACCGGCCGGCAACCGGCAGCGGCGCACTCGATCTTCGTGGGAGGCTCCCGGCGTGAGCCCTGCTCGCGGCGCCGCGGCCGCCGTCCTCGCCCTGACCACCTCACTGGCCCTCGGCGGGTGCGTCCTCACCTCGGTGTCGCCCGACGACGGCCCCGCACCGTCCACGACGTCCTCGGCTCCCGCACCTGACACGACGAGCGCCGCCGCGGCGAGCGCCGACCCCGCCGGCTACGTCGTGCTGGAGACCGACGAGGTGACCGGCGCACCGATCACGTACAGCCCGTGCCGCCCCGTCCCGTACGTCACCAACCTCGCGGGGGCGCCCGCCGGTGTCGAGGAGCTGGTCGAGCAGGCGGTCGCGGTCATCGCCGCCGACACCGGGCTCACCTTCACCGACGAGGGCAGCACCGACGAGGAGCCCGACCCCGAGCGCGAGGCGCAGCTCGCCGAGTACGGCGACCAGGTGTGGGCGCCGGTGCTCATCGCCTGGACCGACGACGAGGCCATCCCCGACCTCGCCGGTGACACGGTCGGGCTCGCGGGGAGCCAGGCGTACACCGACGCCGAGGGGCGCAGCGCGTACGTCAGCGGCGACGTCATGCTCGACGGGCCCGACCTCAGCGACATCCTCGAGCAGCCCGGCGGTGAGGCGCAGGTGCGCGCCGTCGTCCTGCACGAGCTCGGCCACCTCGTGGGGCTCGACCACGTCGACGACCCCACCCAGCTGATGTTCGCCGAGGACAACCCCGACGTCACCGAGCCCGCCGCCGGCGACCTGGCGGGCCTGGCCGCGATGGGCGCCGGCCCCTGCGTCGAGGACCTCGCCACCCCCTGAGCCCACCCACTGAGCCCACCCACTGAGCCGGGGGTCAGCCGGCGCGGTCTCCTCGCCACCGCAGGACCTCGAGGGCGGCGGCGACGGCGAGGGCGTCGTGCGCGAGCGGACGCGGCAGCAGCTCGTCGGCGCGGGCGAGCCGACGCAGCACGGTGTTGCGGTGGGTGACGAGCCGGGCGGCGGTCCTGGTGACGCTGCCCGTCTCCCGCACGTAGGCGAGGACCGCCTCGCGCACCTCGGGCGGGCCGTCGGCGAGGTCACCGAGGGCGTCGGTGACCAGCTCGTCCACGCGCGCGGGGTCTGCGGTCAGCACGTCCACGAGCTGCACGTCCTGGTAGCGCGCCACCTGCTGCGGCGAGGTGAGGCGGGCGAGCAGCCGCTGGGTGGTGAGGGCGTCGAGGTGGCTGCGGCGGAAGCCCTCCACGTCGCGGCCCGGACGGCCGAGCGCCACCCGGATGTCCGGTGACGCGGCCAGCCGGCTGACGACGCCGTCCACCGCGACCTCCCCGCCGACGGGCAGCCACAGCCACAGCGCTGTCGCCCCGGCCACCACGGTCAGCCGGCGCCCGGCACCGGCGGCGCGCGTCACCGCGTCAGCAGCAGCCTCCAGGTGGCGGGTCCCGGCGTCGGTCGACCACACCACGGCCGCGGTGTGCGGGCCCGTCAGCCCGTACCCGAGCTGCACCTCAGCGCGGGCGCGGCTGATCGGCGCCCCCTCGAGCAGCAGGGTGACGACGGCGCGGCGCTCGGCGTGGGCCCCGCGGGTGAGCTCCGCCCGCTCGGCGTCCACCAGCTCGGTGACAGCGGCGACCGTGTCGTCGAGGAACGCGGAGATGGACAGCGCCGAGACGTCGAGCAGCTCGCGCAGCAGCGCCGGGTCGCTCGTCAGCTCGAAGCAGGTGGCCACCCAGTGGCGCCACAGCACGCCCTGCACGGCGCGGTAGGCCTCCAGGGCGCGCTGGTCCAGGCCACGGCGGACCAGGTCGCGGGCCGTCTCGAGCGCCTCCGGTCCGGTGCCCGCCGGGACCCGGGCGCCGGGGAGGCGCACGTTGGCCGTGGCCCACTGCAGCAGGTTCGCCTCGTTGGTCCGGCGGACCGCGGCGCTCAGCACCGGGTCGAGGGCCACGGCGCGCATGCGCCCGGTGCTGAGGGAGGCCTCGTGGAGGTCCTGCACCCACGTGGCGCTCAGGTCGAGCGCCGCTTCGGCGCCGCGGCGGAACAGGTCTCGCGCCTGCGGTGACAGCTGCGGCCACGCGTCGTCCACCGCAGCATGGTGCACCACGGCGGGTCTCCCCTGGTGCTCAGCGGTGCAGCGCTGGCCGCGTCCCATCGCGCACGATGGCCTGGTGACCGCGACCCGACCAGCGACACAGCCAGCGGCGCCGGCGGCGCACGCGACCCCGCCCAGCTCCTCCCCCGAGCCCGAGCACCTGGACGTCGTCGTCATCGGTGCCGGCATCTCCGGGATCGGAGCGGGGCGCTACCTCGCCACCGAGCTGCCGGGGACGTCGTTCGCGGTCCTCGAGGCGCGCGGCGCCTCCGGCGGCACCTGGGACCTGTTCCGCTACCCCGGGGTGCGCTCCGACTCCGACCTGTCGACCTTCGGGTACGACTTCAAGCCCTGGCTCGACGAGCAGGCCATCGCCGACGCCCCGCGGATCCTGCGGTACGTCCGCGAGGCCGCCACGGAGAACGGCCTCGACGCGAAGATCCGCTACCACCAGCGGGTCGTCTCGATGGCGTGGTCGAGCCAGACCGCCCGCTGGACGCTCACCGTCGAGCGCACCGGCACTGCCCGCGCTCCGGGCCAGGAGAGCGAGCGCTTCCAGCTGACTGCCGGGTGGGTCTTCGCCGGTACCGGCTACTACCGCTACAACGCCGGGTACACCCCGGAGCTGCCGGGGCTCGACAGGTTCGCCAGCACGCCCGGCAACGCCGTCGTCCACCCGCAGCACTGGCCGGAGGACCTCGACGTCACCGGCCGGCGCGTGGTCGTCGTCGGCAGCGGGGCGACGGCGATCACGATCGTCCCGGCGATCGCCGAGCAGGCCGCCCACGTGACGATGCTCCAGCGCACCCCGACGTACGTCATGCCCGTCTCGCGGGGCGACGCCGTGGCCGGGCGGCTGCGACGCGTGTTCGGCGACGAGCGCGGCGCGGCGCTGACCCGCCGCAAGAACATCGCCAAGCAGCGCGCCATCTGGCGCTTCTGCCGGCAGCACCCGAAGGCCGCGCGGGCCATCTACCGGCGGGTGGTGACGAAGCAGCTGCCCCAGGGCTACGACGTCGCCAAGCACTTCGACCCCCCGTACGACCCCTGGGACCAGCGCCTGTGCGCGACGCCGGACGGTGACTTCTTCGCCGCCGTCCGCAGCGGCCGTGCGTCGGTGGTGACCGACAGGGTCGCCGCCTTCGACGCCACCGGGGTGCGGCTGGTCAGCGGCGAGCGGCTCGAGGCCGACGTCGTCGTCACCGCCACCGGGCTCCAGGTGCAGGTGCTCGGTGCCACCGACATCACGGTCGACGGCGAGCCCGTCGTGCTCACCGACCACCTCGCCTACAAGGGGATGATGCTCAGCGGGGTGCCCAACCTGGCGTTCGCCATCGGGTACACGAACTCGTCCTGGACGCTCAAGGTCGGGCTCCTGTGCGAGCACTTCGTGAAACTGCTGCGCCACATGGCGGAGCACGGGTACGACGCCGCGACGCCGGTCCCGGCCGACCCGTCGATGCCGACGCGGCCGTTCCTCGACTTCGGCGCCGGGTACATCCAGCGCGCCGTCGACCACCTCCCGCGGCAGGGCAGCCGTCCGCCGTGGACGACGTCGATGGACTACCACTCCGACGTCGCGCTGCTCCGCTCCGGCAGCGTCACCGACCCCGAGCTGCGGCTGACCTCCACCGCGAGGCCCGACCCCGACCGCTTCGTGGACCTGCCCGCCGGACCGCGGATCTGCTACCGCGACACCGCGGACCAGCAGGACGACGGCGGGCGCGGCCGCGAGGTGGTGCTGCTCGTCGCCGGGCTCGGGCAGGACCTGACGGCGTGGCCCGGCGCCCTGGTCGACGGGCTCGTCGCGAGGGGGCTGAGGGTGGTGCGGTTCGACAACCGCGACATCGGCCGCTCCAGCCGCATCGCCGCTCCCCCACCGGGCCGCGTCCGGCAGCTGCTCCGCCGACCGCGCCCCGACGCGTACGACCTCGCCGACATGGCCGCCGACGCCGTCGGTCTGCTCGACCACCTCGGGGTGGAGCGCGCGCACGTGGTGGGCCAGTCGCTCGGCGGGATGGTCGCGCAGGTGGTCGCCGCGCGCCGCCCCGACCGGGTCGCGTCCCTGACGTCGGTCTACTCGACCACGGGCGCGGCGGGGGTGGGCGGCACGGCGCGCTCGACGCTGCTGCGGCTGCGGCACGCCCCCGCCCGCACCGTCGAGGAGGCGGTCGAGCGCCACGTCGGGATGATGCGCCACCTCTCCGGGCTCGGGTTCCCCCTCGACGGCGCCGACGTCGCCGCCGAGGAGGCCCGCGCCCGAGGGTCGTGGGAGCGCGGTGGCGGACCGGCGTCGCGCGTCGGACCCGCCCGGCAGATCCAGGCGATCGCCGCGAGCGGTGACCGCACCGCCGAGCTGGGGCGGATCACCGCGCCGACGCTCGTGGTGAACGGCGACCGCGACGTCATGGTCGACCCCAGCGGTGGGCTCGCGACGGTGGCGGCGATCGCCGGGGCCCGGCACGTGGTGGTCCCGGGGATGGGGCACCACCTGGCCACCGGGCTGGTGGACCGGCTCGTGGAGCTGGTCGGCGACCACGTCGCCGGGGCTGGTGCTGGGGCTGCGGCCCGGACCGTTCGGACGGACCTCGAAGGAGCACAGCAGTGAGCAGAGTGATGAGCAGGGTGATGAGCAGCGTCGGCGGCAAGGTGTGCGTCGTGACGGGGGCGGGCTCCGGCATCGGGCGCGCGCTGGCGCTGGAGCTCGCCAAGCGCGGTGCGCGGCTGGCGCTGTCGGACGTGTCCGAGGGCGGGCTCGCCGAGACCGCGGAGCGCGCACGGGCGCTGGGGGCCGGGTCTGCGGGACGAGGGGTGCACACCGCTCGTCTGGACGTGAGCGACCGGGAGGCGTTCTTCGCGTACGCAGGCGCCGTGGTCGGAGAGCTCGGCGTCGTCCACCAGCTGTACAACAACGCCGGGGTGGCCAGCAGCGGCACGGTGGCGACCAGCGACTGGTCGGAGTACCAGCGGGTGCTGTCGACCAACCTGTTCGGAGTCATCCACGGGACGCAGGCCTTCCTCCCGCACCTCGTCGCCTCGGGTGACGGGCACGTGGTCAACGTGTCGAGCCTCAACGGGTTCATGGCGCAGGGCGGGCTGTCGGCGTACAGCGCGAGCAAGTTCGGCGTGCGCGGGTTCACCGAGGCGCTGCGAGCGGAGGTGCTCGCCGCGGGGCAGCCGGTGCGCGTCAGCGTGGTGCACCCCGGCGGGGTGAAGACGAGCATCGCGAGCTCGGCGATGGAGCACGCCCGGTCATCGGGTCACCGCGTGACGGCCCAGGAGGAGGCGCAGCAGAAGCGGTACGACGAGAAGCTGCTGCGGATGCCGCCCGAGCAGGCCGCGCGGATCGTCGTCGACGGGGTCGAGGCGGGTCGTCCGCGCATCCTCGTGGGGAACGACGCGAAGCTCGTCGACGCGGTGGTCCGTCTGCTGCCGGCGCACTACCCCGCGCTGGTGGCGCGGCTCGGAAGGGCGTCGGCCAAGCGCTGACCGAGCGCTGACCGAGCGCACCTGGGGGCGTCAGCAGGTCGGCCCCGGGACGGGCTGGTTGCGCAGCCCGAAGGCGACTGACCGCAGGACCGCCTCAGCACCAGGCGCAGCGGCCAGGAAGCCCCCGGGGGCGCACAGCCCGAGGGCCTGGAGCTCGGCGACGTGCTCGGTGACGACCCTGTCGACGTGCTCCGCCGCGAGGTCGCCGGGCCGCGTCGCACTCCGCAGACCCAGCACGCACGGCTGCCCCTCACCGGCGGCCACCACCATCGTGGCGAGCGCGTGGCGCACGTCGTCACCGAGGACGTGGTCGCCCGCGAGGTACCTGACGCTGCACTCCAGCACCGCAGCCGCGACCCGGCTCCGGAGCCAGGCCCGCAGCACCGGGTCGGGGTCGGTCCAGCCCGCACGGTCCGGGCCCGGCTCCAGCCGGTCTCCCGTCGTGGTGACCAACCGCAGGTGGGCGCAGGCGATGGCGATGGCCTGTGCGCGCCGGCGCCCGACACCGCTGCTCGACAGGAAGTGGATGCCCAGCCGTGCTTCGAGCTGGGTCACCAGGTCCTCCTGGGCGTCCTCGCCGGGGGGCGGTGAGACGCCCTCCCCGACCCAGTCGAGGTAGGCACCCACCATGCGCACCAGCGGCAGCTCGTCGACGGCGCGCTGGAAGTCGGGGTCCTCCGTCTCGCGGTGGAGCACGAGCTTCGCCGCGTCGTCCGCGACGAGCACCAGAGGCTGCTCCGCCGCCGGTGACGCCGCCGGCGATG
>Ga0325403_1004574_pt1 | contig 12881 bp, 9 predicted proteins | sample PopdelMetagenome_19_FD_205665 | JGI IMG/M metagenome (GOLD analysis project Ga0325403, IMG submission 205665) | Populus deltoides microbial communities from Bellville, Georgia, United States - Xylem-PdKOR-R4 | ecosystem: Host-associated > Plants > Phyllosphere > Stem > Wood/Secondary xylem...
GGAAAGGGAAAGGGAAAGGGAAAGGGAAGAACTGATTAAAAACCGAAGTACAGATTGAAAAAACTACTGCAAATCTTAGAACACTCAGTGATTACCGACGTCAAAAGGTTAACACACACAAAGAAAATAAGCAATCGTTCGTGATTCTAGCCAAACCAGACCTGAAGCTGCTTGAATGCAACCATCTGCATTAGCCTTCACCACTTTTGAAGTATCAATATCTCCGCTCCCAGTACTTCATAAAACACACACAAAACTTCAAACTTTAAAATTACTACTAACAATAAGATTGCTAGTAATAAAATAAATAAAAAAAGACAAAATCCCGCCAATTATTTAAAAAATTTAAACTTACCAATCAATAACATCAAGCACTTTAGGCTTCCCATCTGATGTCACTTGTAATCCAGAGGCAGCCGGATCAACTCCAGAATCTAAACCATAAATCCAATCAATCCTTAATAACTACAAAGTCATGATCTTTATATCCCACAATCACAGAGAGAAGGAGAGAAAAGGGGTTCCTTTTTTATCAATCAATTCTTCATAATAACGACACAAAAGCAATGGTTTTTTTAATATCATAGGCAAAAAGAAAAGATGGGTTCTTTTTATATAAAGCATACCAAAGATAGCAATGATGACACCACGGCCATCATATTGAGGGTGAGCTTCAACGAAGCGATCAGCACCAATCTCTTTCTTAGGCATCAAGGAAGCCAAAAAAGTTGATTCATTCAGCTTGAAATTCCTGAGAGGCCGGTTCTCATCTCCACCACCATAACCACCAGATGTTTCAGTAATTGAATCCCCAGGCATCCCTTTGAACAATACACCACTTCTACTGCATTAACTTTTGCTAGTGTTAAAGTGCTGTCTCCTTGTGTTTTCGAAGAGCTTTATGTTGCGTTTGTTTGCAAGTATAGAAGATGGAGACTGAAAATAGAATGGGGCTTTGGTGGCCCAGTTGTTGGGTTTATTTTATAACGGCTAATTTGCATGGTTAGTAATGAATATATAGGGGTATTTTTTTTTATCTTTTTTGTTAGTGGGTTTTGTAAGGATGTTTTGGGAATTTTGGCGGGACGGCTGCAGCAGTGGTGGTGGAAGGAGGGGAAGTGGTGGTGTGGTGATCGAGTGCCGCCTGGTAAAGTTGCTATGGTGGTGGATTTTTGTTCGGGTTGGAATAAGGATGTGGTGGCAGAATGTTTGGAAGTGGTGGAAATTACTGTCTGTCCTTGCATGTAATTGTAATGACTTGTAAGTTTCCTTAGTCACGACCCTCACTAGGAGGGTCCAGTTGGAAATTTCTTATCTTTTAATGGATTTCAATTTCAATTTCAATTCAAATAGGGTTCGTGATTGGTAGCGACCACGCTGCAAGTGATAATTTCATGAAAATAATCAACAGTGTGTACATATTATCTACAAAAGGCAAGATGGGTTAGTAGGGCCTAATCCGTAATTCTAACCCAGGTCTGATGTTGTAAGGAAGTTTCTTTTGTCAGACAAGGATGACTTATTCCGATCATGACTTTCATTTTGCTTTGGACGTTGGATTCCCAGCGTAGAGAAGTGATATCCAATCAAGGACATGGAGAATTATTAAAGCTATAGCATTGTGCTCGCTACCTGGTACGCTACAGAATTATTCCCAGCTAAACGAATGCGTGATTAATCCTCTCCTCTTTTCATTGAACAAAAGCTGAACCCTTGATTATATATTATACCTCCTCCTTCATACCACATGACTTCAAGCATAGAATTGGATTCCCTGGTATTTTCGTCCCCAGCAGCAAATATTATTAGAAAAAAGAAATGTGATTATAGGCAGCCACAGAAGAGAACATTTTGAATCAATCACTCCTGTAAATACTAAACATCCTCACCATAATTCCCATCTCAACAAGTTTTTGAGACCTCTCTCTATCACTCTCCTCCTTGATGTCATCGTCATCCTATTTAAAGCCTTCAATTTTTTCACTGCCTAACTTGAAAAAATCTGTGAACCTTCTCTGTGTTGATATTGATTTTACTATATTTCTCACCAGCTTATGATTTCCTCTAGAGTAAAAAAAAAAATATATGTTCTGAACTCCATCAATCGTTTCCTGCACTTCCTTTAGCATCCCTTCTTTACACTCTTCTTTTTCTTTCATGGTATCTCCAGGATTCTAGCAACGAAGCTAGTAAAAATCTCTGTTTTCCCATCTATGTCTTTCCCGTGTACGAAACCTGCAACATTTGCACTTCATCAACAAGAACACGAGGTGATCTGCCAATGATAATAAATATACCTGAGGTCGCGAGGAAACTGACATACCTATGCAATGAACTATGCTACAATGTTATGGCAGGAGGTGCCGCAAGGATATGCACAGTCAATTAACTTGCTTGTATTTCTACTAAAATACCAGTCGCCAACGGCTTCTGCAATGGTCTGAAAAAGGACGTCGAGATTTTACTCACAATGCCAAACAATTTAAGTTTTGCAAGTAGTTTAAACTAAGAAGAAAGGGAAACATAAGAGATGGTATGTCTTAACTATTGCAGTAACCTTTACATAGAACAATGTTGGCTTCGGGATTTTCAAAGATTTTATGAGTGATTCATCCATGATCTTGAGCTGATAAAACATGGCCTGAATTTAAAGCAGGTGATCTAAGATTTTCCTAGAGTGTAACGGGCATTATGTTAGCAATGTACCTTACTGTGTATTTGCGGGGAGTCTCGCGCAAACCATGTGTCTTGTGACTCACTTTGGCAATGAGCAAAGCATGAATTTATAAACATTCCCCCTCTTCTAGAATATATGCGAGATGATAGCAACGCCACCAGCATGTCTTGCCTGAAATCTGGATACGAGATGTTTTCAGTTTATTCAAATTGCAAAACTTTGAGCTCATATACAGGATGGATAATGCCCAAGCAGAGACCAACCTTGCAATATGTCAAGCTGTCGTGTGTTACATGATGCTATGTTAAGCTTGCAACGGTTCCAGTGTCCTCTTGTGTCAGCGGAAGGTGGAACCAATGCATGATGGAACTGTTAAATTTGGCAGTTTCAATCATTCTTTATTGTCTAATGAACATAAAAATACAAAGCGATGCTGCTACGCGATTTCAGATAAATGAAGGCCGAGACAGAAATTACTTGGTAAACATCATAGGCTGTGTTCAAGATGAAGAATGGTGTTGTGATGTATTTCAAGAAATACTGCGGAAACATGCACTGCACCAATACAAGATAAATGCAATTACCACCCGAGTTAGCAAAAACCAGACTAAAAGTTTAGACAGGAGGCTTCAGTAAAAGGTACCAGTTTTGGGTTGTTGAGGAAACTAGTGCAGTTCTTATTGAGATTCTCTTCAATCCCCTGCCGCGGAAAGTTCAAAATATCAACACAAGATTCATGATTTAGCACGCGCAATGGAACACAGATTTCAGTAAGTTGTACCTGTAGAGAAACAAGGTTTTCAAAGAAGTTCCTCATAGTGTGGTTCAAAGTGACGTCTCTTCTGTAAGAACAAGCACAAAAAATATGAAAACATAAATAAAAAGACAGAAAACAAATTATACTGCACATTCATAAAAGAAAGAGCAAACTGACTCGTCCATGAAAAAACCGGCATCACTCAGGCATTTCACACTGGTATTCCTCGGTAATATCCTGGCAAAGTTTTCGCAATGGAGAAAGGATGATAAACCCCCAGCAGAGCAACCTGAAAGCAAAGCCTAGAGAAGAGATGGAATGATTGTTCAAAACTACAATCAAATTTATGACCACAAAGATCACATTTCCACTTCTGGGATGATTTTAAGCAGAAGACAATAGTCTATTCAAAACGAAGAGGCACGTTCAATAATTCCATTGAGAGATTTTTACCTTGCGTGCATGCATCAAGCCTTTGGAGAGAAGATCAAGAATGATTGCTTCCCAAATCTTTTTCCCTCTAAAGTAAAGGACTGATGTCTATTTCAATCACATGCACACCAAACGGATCAAGTTAGCTAAGCTTTAATCTGATGTTTGGTGCAAGAAAATTTGTGCAACAAACAAAATTTTCTTACTTGACTAAACAGAGATGAATGTATATATTTAAGTTCACTAGATTTTAGCAAGATTATGATTAAGCTTTAAGCTTTGAACTCCAAAACCAACATGACAACAAAAGGAATGAAAATTTTAGGTGAGCGGACTACCCCATTGTCGAACTTGGCATCTCCAGAAAACGAACCTCCATCACAATATCTAAGCTTCACACGGTTCCAATTGTAAAAATCTGATAAAGAAAACAGAATTTGATGGTTAATTAACTTGAATAAACAACAACAAGAAGACCAATTCTACACACGAGGATGATAAAATCATGCCATTTTTTGCCATTAAATTTGTAGCCTGTGACTAAATGCTAGTATTCTGCTTCAAACACACTGAGAAATCACTGCCATTTTTTGCAATTGCACTGAGAAGCTTTTTCTTTGTATATGTAAACAAGCTATTAAAAAAGTACATAAATCCATACAAGATTTAGGTGGTAATTAATGTTTTGTATCTTGAACATGAGACAGGACCAAAAGTCGATCATGTGAACAAGCTATTAAGATTTCTCATCTGTGTTTATCTCTTTCTGTACTAATTTTTTTGGTCTGAAACTCACTAACACATTCTCGGGAGTATTATTGACCCCTGAAGACAATAAAATAGGGCTTTCGTTTTTTTTTTTTTTTTCCAGAGACAAGAAAAGCAGGAAAGGCTGGAAAAGGAGAGAAGCTAGCTGGAAGCCTAGAAGCAGTAGCTGTCTGTCGACTGTATTATATATCACGTGAAACAAGACATGAAGAACATGGACATGTCATGTATGTATATGCTAGATTTCTGTGAACTAAATAATGGGCAATTAGATTTTGGATAACAAGGTGATTAATTACCTGGATTAAGAGAGGCATTGTTGCTTAGGATTCCATTGAAATCCTCCAACTTGTTCATGTAAAGGGTAGATCCCCGCCGCGTTTGGGCTCTCTCCAAGCATGATTGGATATCATTGCACCATCCACCTCCCTATCAAACATCATAATCATTTTTTACTTCCTGTTAACTTTCAGCTTCCCAATTTCACATTTCTGGATCCCACCAACTATTTTCATTTCCCTAAAAGTCAATCCAAACCCCTTCCTTGGTGTGGGTGTGTTTTCTCGTGTCAAAAAAACCTAAACATTAACTTTTTTGGAGAATCTTCTTTTTGAAGCTTTTTAAGATTTTCAAGCTTTTGTAGTTTTTTTTTTCCTCGTATTATTTGCAACTTCTATATATTCCAACTGGTCACCACTGCCACCATGGTTAAGTTAATGCCTAAGCTGCAAGCCAAAACCAAAACCAAAACTGATGGGCAACAATAGGGACTGTTAGTTATTACATCAAAGGCTTTGCTTAGGTTGAAAGTTTGGAATCTAGACCAATGATTTTCCCATTTGGACCAGCAATTCTTTTGAGACCATATCGTGGGACGTACTCTTTGGTGCATCTTTTGCAGCTCTTTAACTTCTTTCGGCATTTTCCTTTTCGTAGGGCCATTGAGGTCACGAAATGAGCAAAATTTCTCAATAAACATGGCGGGAGTAATAGATGTGACAACTGGATTATTGTAGCGATCAAAATTGCTGTATTCCTATGAAATGACTTCACAAATTGAGAGTTGATATGTTACTTTCACACGTTCTACCTTCCAGTTTACTGCAAGCCCATCAATAGTTTTAACCTGCTACACCAATAATGAATTTCTACCCTCTTTAGCAGAAGACCAGACGAATCCAGGCCACAGATCTGCACAGTCTCTGAAATGGTGAAGCGAGCTGCAAGTTGCACTGGCAACATGATGCACGAGACCCTAGGCAAATGAAACCCACTTTGTCGTATTGGTTTCCTAAATCTTCCAACCATACAAAACTTAACGAAGGTCAACACATCTCCCCAAGGTCACTGTACATTCACCAAAGAATACTGCCTACATGGCAAGTTCTCATTGGATACCTTTTGTGAACCGATTTTGTGTGGTACACTACTGACCCTATTATAATAAACCAATGAACTTTTATCATGATAGCTTCTAACATTCATCTATTTTCAGATGAATTTATGCATTGGTTTTTATAATATATTTATGTATCAACTACGACTAAATTATTTTTTCAGTTATTAAATAAAAAACATGTTTTTTATATTGATATGGTATATTTATTATTTAGAAGAATAAAACCTTTTAAATATCAAATTCTAAATTTTGAATTGGAGAAGAAGTAAAGAAAGACTGCAATTGATTTAATTCTGGATCGCTTAACATGCCATGACCGTGTTAATGACTTCATTATCAACTAAACTAGCTAATGAATACTTAAAGTATCCTTCTACCATAAGGATTTTACCTCAAATTGCAGAAGCCAGTTGCGTGCACCAGCACCGAATCCTCTGTGCAAGTGATACGCTGGCAAACTTCCATCCAAGCAAACTACGAATAACAATATTCACCAACAAGGAAGAAGAAAACAAGGATTAATGATAAAATAGTATATAGTAATTAATTAATGCTTCATAAATAAAGAATTGATGATGTATCAATAAGACAGTAAGAGATATATTACAGCCACCAATTTTGGAAGCATTGGGAACCAGGGTCATCTTAACAAGAAGCCGGCTATCTGAGCAAGTGCACCATGATGCCAAATTCAACAATACCAGTAATATGGCTACTGCTAAATCCATCTTGAATGGGAGATGGGGGCGTTAGCTTTATAGAATTAAGATGGATCTTGAATGGCAGCAATGCGTTTTGTACGCTGAAAGGAACTGAAATCAGACGCTTATGACATGAAAGAGAAGGGACATTAAGGGAATCTACAACCGGAGGGGTGTCAGCTCTAACTCATGCATTGCTCATGTTCTTAACCAGACATGGACAATCCAGTCCATGTGACGAGAGGTAGGACTTGGGATCCTATTCAAGGAAGCAAAAAAGAGATAAAGAAGAAACTGAAAAGGGAAAGGTTAAATTTTGGCAAGGTGTGTCAGCTGTATTTAAGGAGAGGAAGGGAATTTAGTAGTGAAAGATGTTGGCAATATCCAAGAAGCACTGTGACTTGAAGTTGCCAAGGTGGTTTTTCGTCTGTCTTGGAAAGAGATGGCGGAGAGAAGTGCAAGAGGGGAAGGGAAAGCAATGGACCGAACTTGGTATATGGGACCCGTCAAGAAATAGATTAATTAATCGTGTTATGATAAGAGTCTTGAAAGGGAAGACAAGCACCAGTCTTTGGTGTGAAAATTGGTGGTGGATGGATTATATATTGGGTTGGTGAAGATAACGTTTTAGAAGTCATTGTTTCCTAGCGAGAAAGTTTTGTCTGTGTGGGGAAGACGAAGGGGGATTCGTTGTTGAGAATTCCAGCCACCTTGCGACTTGTGAGTGCCTGGCGGTCCCCTTTATGGCTACTTGTCCACATGAAGCCGCAGCCTTGTGCGTCTCTCTCCCCCCCTTCCTTCCTTCCTTGTAATGGATGCATCAACAAACCCTGTATTCCTGCTATTCAACTGTTTGATCCAAAACAAAAACTCTAACTATAACTCGGTCCCTGATGTTTAAGAAATCAATTAACTGGTCTTTTATAAATTATATATTTAACCGTTATGTTTATGGTTTGGTCCTTTCATCAATTTTATGTTATTTTCAGTCTTTTTAGTTAGTTTTTCTACTTGTGAGAAATAGAGAAAGCAAAACGAAGGAAATACGATGGAGAGATTTGAATAGGAAAGAAGATATATTTTCGAAATTTGGTTCCATCAGCTATAGGGACTATTTATACGAAATTTGGCAAATTGGCATACCAAGTTAAAAGGGGGAGGCACTTGCGCGTAGGCAAGGAAACTAACAAGGTTGTGGCTGGGGTGGGCTGGGGTGGCGTTGAAAACCTTCCTACTACAATATTTATGAAATTCAAATAATATTCATTAAAGACATATTAATATATATGGAGTAAACACGTTAATTAATAATGCAGATGTTAGTTTCTTAAAAAAAAAAAAAAAAAGCAGTGGTGTGATCATAATATTCTAATGAATAAACCTCTGCATCATCTCGTTAACGGTATTGGAGCCTATGATGAACCAACCTTTTGCATGCATAGCTAGATGCTAATCAAAGAGAGGATTTGAAACCTTAATTAACAGTATTTATTTAACACCTGTTTTGATGTTTATTTATCATTTATATATTACCACCATTATCAAGAGTTGGTAGCTAGGTGCAATATCTAAAACAAACTAACCTTAATTAAACAGATGCAACTCTGGTCGCTTTGTTCCCACTCCCCCGGCCCATTATTAATCTTAAGTAGCCAACTCATTCACGGTTGTTAGATCTGAATCTTAAACAAGCTCTCCACCTAAGTTTCTTTAATTCACCCCCTCTTGATTGCAACATCTTCAAAGTAGTTTGATTAAACTTTGTCGAGTTTGGCAGTTAAACTCGGCAGGGAGTTGATATGGTTAAATGATAAATCAAATTAAAATTTAAGCGACATCCAGTCTGACTTTAATAAAATTCAAATTAATATTATTTTTAGGAAAATCAAGCATGGATCATTCACCCGTCCAGTCCGTCTCTCGCTTAGGCCATGAGCTGGGCTGGCTTTTATAAGGATGCTGAGGTTTCTGGGAATGTAGAACGACTTGTAGGGTAGGCTTATAGGAAGTGGGCTAGTGTTTGGGGCAGGCTTATCAATGGTGGTCTCATGGTCCACACGAGCATAAAATGGAGGTCTAAAGAGTTTATAAGTTGTCTTCAACTATAAACCTTGGAGTTTGGCCCGTAACATATCAAACAGAAACGGGTGAACCAGCCCCGGCAGACCACAGCACAGGCACGTAGCTAGCAATGAGAAAACTGGTTAGCCAGTAGCAACACACGCTTCCCTGTATACAAAAACGGGGGCTAGTTTGCAAATCATCGTAATTTTGTTTCTCTTTTGTTGTCCGTTTTCAGGCAGCTCCCAGAGCCAGACAGAAAATGGGCTGATGATAGACTGAGAGAGCGCGTGTGTGTGTGTTTTCAGCCTCTTCAAAAAGTCCCAGGTCAGTCCTTCCTCTCAGACCCTGATTTCCCATTTTGAAATTTCTTTTCTTTTGGTTTCAGATCTTTAGTTGTAAATTTTTCTTACCTTTTTCATTTTATTTTCTTTCTTTCTTGTTCTCTGCTTGTAAGCTCTACATGTTAGTTAGTGGTTTTGAGTTAATAGCCTGTAGGTTGGTTACCGGGAAATTTTGTGTTTTGAATTTGTTCATTTTTTGAGATAATAAAGAAATTTTGAGTCTTTTTGTTTGGTTTCAGAAGGGTTTTTAGAAGGAAAAAAAATGAAAATTTGAACTTAAATTGGCAGCATAATTGTCACTGGTTCAGTAAAGTTGAGGCTGCTGTTGTCTTGGTTGTTTTGAGAAATGAAATGTGCTTGCTTGATTTTAATTTGGATTGGAATTGTTTCATGTTGGTTGACATTCTAAGCTAGGGAAGGCAAAGAAAGTGGGAATTATTCATCACTTAGGTTGTTACGCGTGTTGTATTTAAGTTGTGTTCTATACTTCTGGCCGGGAATGGAAAATATTGAATTTGTTGATATATGCAACAGAAGCTTGAAGTGTTCTGTGTTCACTTATGTTTCTTTTTACAGGACCGCACTGTTTTGCAGGTTCCAAGAATATCTTTATTCAAGTGTTCATGGGACAAAGGATGCAACTTTGACTGCAAAATTGGTGGCCAGACTTTCTTGGTTTTTTATTAGTAAGAAAGACTGGTTTGAAATAGTTTGGTTCTCTGTCATGGAGACCTTGTGGAAACTTTTGTATTTGCTGGAACCTGCACCTGTTACCCTTATAGTGACAGCAGTAGCTGTAACATTTGGGTCTGCTTTTCGAGCTTTAAATTATGGCAAAGAAATGGAGAGAAACCGTGACTGGTCAGAAGCATCCATTACATTGGATAGGTCACAAGCACTAATGATCCCGATAATGAGTTCTTGCAGTTTGCTGATGATGTTTTACCTGTTTTCGTCTGTCTCACAGCTCCTTACTGCATTTACAGCCATTGCCTCTGTTTCATCCCTCTTCTTCTCCCTCTCTCCGTTTGCTGCCTATATAAAGTCACGTTATGGCTTGGCAGACCCGCATGTGTCTCGTTGCTGTTCAAAGTCATTTACACGAATCCAAGGGTTGTTGTTGGTGTCATGCTTTCTAACCGTTTCTGCATGGCTTGTTTCTGGGCATTGGATACTGAACAATCTGTTGGGTATTTCAATTTGCATTGCATTTGTGAGTCATGTAAGGCTTCCGAACATCAAAATATGTGCAATTCTCCTTGCATGCTTGTTCGTATATGACATTTTCTGGGTATTCTTCTCGGAGAGAATTTTTGGTGCCAATGTCATGGTATCAGTGGCAACGCAACAAGCATCAAATCCTATTCATACGGTGGCCAATAGTTTGAGTCTTCCAGGTTTGCAATTGATTACGAAGAAGCTTGAGTTGCCAGTGAAAATAGTCTTTCCCAGAAATTTGTTGGGTAGTACAGCTTCTGGAGGAAATGCTACAGATTTCATGATGCTTGGTCTTGGCGACATGGTATGTTAGCATTTTTTATTTTTTTTTGTTAGCGATCTTGCGTAGTATTTATCAAGTCTATAAGACATGCTGTCCCCCCATTCAAAATAGTGATGGTTTGACATCAAAGTTTCTGCTTAAAGTTTTCTCAAATGGACACCAGGGGCATCTGTGTAGTGTTAGCCCCAACAACCTGTCCCCCTCCCCCATCTTTGTTAGGCTATTGTTTTTTAAAGATGCTGAATAAGCTGTTCATTGAGCAGTCATGCTAAATTTCAGGTGCATCTGTATAGTATTAACTCGAAACCTCTATTGAGGTGATCTCTGTTACATAAGCTTTTATAAAAGATGGTGAGTGAGCAGTTCTTTGTGCGATCATTCTAAATACCAGTTCTCTGTAAATTTCCTTGTTGCATCATGCTCTTGGATTTCTCGGTCGTTGATCTATTGCTTCTAATCCCTTTAATGGATTCACATACAGTATTTAGTCCAGTCATGATAGGTAGACTTCTTGCAGTCTGAGGTCAGATTGTTTCCATGGGAGCCCATGGTTCCATATCTTCTTACCATGCATGTAGATATAGAATGATGAAGATACAAGATCATTGGGACCTATTGGTTAAAAATCTTCGTAATCACTTCGCCCCTGGCTATACTTTGTTTCTTCTACCTTTCTGATTCAGAGGCCTACCAAGAACTGATTTTAATGTTACTCTTGTTCCAAGCTATTCTTTCTGGTAGTAAAAGCTAAGCTGTTATGAATAATGATTTTACTGCCCGCATGCTTGGAACATGAAGTTATCCTATGATACACAAGATGATATGCTTTCTTTGCAACTTAATTTTGGTAAAGATATTTGTTAAATTTATTTGCATGCATGCTTGCACACCAAAATTTTACTGGATGTTTTTGTACATGGATGATTTTGGCACCTTGTGCTGTTCCAGGGAAAATATTGAAAGATGTCACATTTTATTTCGATAATGTTGTTCTTGCAGGCTATACCTGCCATGCTTCTAGCATTAGTCCTTTGTTTTGACTACCGGAAGAGCAGAGATCCCATGAATCTCTTAGATTTACATTCTTCCAAGGGACATAGATACATATGGTATGCTCTTCCTGGATATGCCATAGGATTAGTAACTGCTTTAGCTGCTGGTGTTCTGACTCACTCACCGCAACCTGCTCTTCTCTATCTGGTACTTCTATTGGCAATGTATTTATTTGTTGAATATTATAGTTGGAATATACATGCCTTTTGCATGCCGGATTGTGTTGCTTTTTTTTTTATGTCACAAGAGATTAAATACCGTGCAAAGAACTTCCTAATCTTCTGTACTTGCAACATTCCATTAGTTTTCTTTTTTGCTTGCCCCATTTCGATATGTATTTTTGACGTTCCAGGTTTCGATATATTTCTTGTGGTTTAAAAACATTTGTATTTATCTGAGTTTTCCTTGCTTAATGGTGAATGTAGGTGCCTTCTACACTCGGACCTGTTATCGTTGTCTCTTGGATTAGGAAGGAACTGCCTGAGTTGTGGGAAGGAAGCATGTCTAATGGCAATGACAAAGCACGTCAAATAGAAGTTTGAGCCGAGCTTTGTGGGCTTGACACCACAGAGTTTGCAGGGCCAGTTGGAAGTTGTAAATCATCCTGGAAGTTGAATCCATTGGAAACTTAAACAAAATAATCAGCAATTTGATGTTTATTTAGTTGTATTTGAGTTTTCGGCCAGCCGATTCAGTTGTTAGATATGAAAGAAGGAAGGGGATTTATCTTTTTGATGTCCTTTTCACTAGCAATAGAAAAAAAGGAAATGTTATTATTCTCATGTGATAATAGTTAATTAATGAAAATAATATAAAAAATGATAATAACAGAATATTAAATCAAAGGTGGCCAGATTCTTCTCCACCGAGCACCTCTTATCTTGGATGAGTTCTTATGCTTTTGATGGAGTGGGTTTTTCTTGTTAGACAATAAGAGATACTTTCAAGTGATTATACCTTTTACATGATCAAGATGAGTTTAACAAATCTCTAAGATTTAAGTCTGAATTATTAAAGAATGAAGCATGTTTTTTCAACTACAAAATCAATATTTAAGTGGATGAAACAGGGGAAAAGGATTATATATTCGCATGCCATTTTGACACTTTCAGTCATCATGAAAAAGAAAAGAAAAAAAAACATATACTTATAATTGTCAAGACTTCATAAAAGAAATTCAGTACCCCC
>Ga0325403_1004575_pt1 | contig 12880 bp, 9 predicted proteins | sample PopdelMetagenome_19_FD_205665 | JGI IMG/M metagenome (GOLD analysis project Ga0325403, IMG submission 205665) | Populus deltoides microbial communities from Bellville, Georgia, United States - Xylem-PdKOR-R4 | ecosystem: Host-associated > Plants > Phyllosphere > Stem > Wood/Secondary xylem...
ACCGTAAAATTTTAACTGACGCCACCCTACTGATGTTAGCTTACACTTGCAGCACTCACCCGCCTGCCTATCTTTGATTCTGATTCTCCTGTGCTTTTAAAAACCCAAATCGCCAACGCAGAATCCAATTTTTTCTCTCTCTAAAATCCTCACCAGCAGCAGTTAAGCTGCTGTAACCATGGAAGATCTCAATCGGACGGCCCCGAAGCTACCTATCCCGGGAAAGCGAAACATACTGATAACCAGTGCTTTGCCTTATGTCAATAACGTCCCTCATCTCGGGAACATCATCGGCTGTGAGTCATTTTCATTTTATGGAATTTATCTCATTTTTTTCTTCTGATTTTGGTGTCGTTTTGGTTGGTTAGGTGTGTTGAGTGCTGATGTTTTTGCTCGATACTGTCGTCTTCGAGGATATAACGCGATTTATATTTGTGGAACTGACGAGTATGGGACTGCGACTGAGACTAAAGCCATGGAGGAGAATTCCACTCCTAAACAAATTTGTGACAAGTAATTTTCTTTCTTTTTTTAAAATTTTCCTTTTCTTTTAAATTGAATAAGTTATTTTTTACGTATTTGCTGAATTGTTGTTTTGTTGTGAATTTTAAATTGGTTGTGTATTCATAGGTATTATGCGATTCATAGGGAGGTTTATAAATGGTTTAATATAAGTTTTGATGAATTTGGACGCACGTCGAGTCCGCAGCAGACGGAAATTTGTCAAGCAATTTTTAAGAAATTGTTAGAGAATAACTGGCTTTCGGAGAACTCAATGCAACAGGTATAGTCTCATGAGTAATGGCTTATTTCACTGTTTTGTTTGGACGTGTTGCTGTCTAGTTCAGTACCCTGTCTCTGTTTCAGCTCAATTTTGCTGTTTGGTGGTTCATTGATTGATGTGCTTAGCTGTTATCATGATACAGCTGTACTGTGATACATGCGAAAGATTCTTAGCTGATCGGCTTGTGGAAGGTAATTGTCCAACGGAAGGATGTAATTATGATTCTGCGCGAGGAGATCAGTGTGAAAATTGTGGAAAGCTTTTGAATCCTACAGAGTTAATAAATCCCAGGTGCAAGGTGTGAGATTGATCTCTCTCTCTCTTTTTTTAGTGAATTCGTTGTGTATAATTTCAGCTATATCTTAGTTTCTGGTAATTCGTGGTCACGTGGTTGTATATTCATCCAGAGTTGGACTGAAATGAATTGCATAACGTAGTAAATAGGCTAAATGTCTAGAAGGCCATTTTACTGCCAAACTTATTACATGACACTCGCTAGATATGGCCATGTTTTCCCTGGGTAATGTCCTAAATAAGAAGTCAGCGAATAAGTGATCATCGACAGTTGTGCCTCTTCCATACATATAGCAATAACATTGTAAGACTGCTGATTTCATTTTGTATTTACTTGTATATTCCGATCTGATATGTGAACAGCAATGTAAAAACACACCACGAATCCGTGATACAAATCACTTGTTTCTTGAGCTTCCTCTACTGAAGGATAAATTAGTACACTATATCGAGAGCACATCTGTAGCTGGGGGCTGGAGCCAAAATGCTATTCAAACAACAAATGCATGGCTTAAAGAAGGATTAAAACCACGATGCATTACTAGGGATCTGAAGTGGGGTGTTCCCGTTCCACTTGAAGAATTTAAGGACAAGGTTAGAAATCTTGTTTAGTATCATTTCCATTTTATCCTATTCAAAGCCTGTTAAAAAGATGTGATTTTTTATATATAAAAAAAAAAACCATGCTGAATCTCCCTCTTCTGGTATTTTGTCAAACTAATATACACATAACTGTTCCGTTAGGTTTTCATGTTGTAACTTCAGATTGTATTATTGGTAGGTGTTCTATGTTTGGTTTGATGCTCCTATTGGATATGTCTCCATTACTTCTTGCTACACTCCTGATTGGGAGAAGTGGTGGAAGAATCCTGAGAATGTTGAGCTGTATCAGTTTATGGGAAAAGACAATGTGCCATTCCACACTGTAAGTGTATTGTCCTTCAGAATTTTTGGCCTGCACATGGAAGTTATTATTATCTACATTTTTATGTTTTGATCTTGTGCAATTTTCTATTTGCATTATTTGTATAATGAGATTTCCTTTTTGCTCGAAATTTCCCGTGTCTGAGTGATTTTAGGGCAGATTTGATGTGATTGTTATATTTTCTTTCTTCTGTTTGGTTTTACTTGATGCCTGATGGGCTTTCCATTGTTTGTGCTTCGATGTTTCTTTTTTGGTTGCTATTTTATGTTGAGCTCCAAAATTGCTGTCCATATGCATGGTTTGCCTTGTGATAATGTTGTAAAGTTTCATTTCTTCAAATGTGTATGCATTTCTCTTTCCAGGTGATGTTTCCTTCTACACTTCTTGGAACAGGTGAAAATTGGACTTTGATGAAGACTATAAGTGTAACTGAATACTTAAATTATGAAGCAGGTTTGTCAGCTGTGTTATTGACCTAATTTAGCCAATATGCAATGCTTGGTGAATTTTCATGCATTCAAATGATAACTGATTAGATAACCTTTTGCTTACTAACAAGCTGCCTTTTGCTTTTGACCATTTTGAATTTTCTAATTTTATTTGGCTGGCTAATGCAGGAAAGTTTTCCAAGAGTAAAGGTGTAGGAGTGTTTGGTAATGATGCAAAGGATACAAATATTCCTGTAGAAGTTTGGAGATATTATTTGCTAACCAATAGGCCTGAGGCAATCCTCTTGTTGCTGATAATGCTTTCATTCTGCAGTTGAATATTTCATCATTCAACAGGAAAGTGCTAATTTGATGTGTCTGTGTTGATTAGGTGTCTGACACACTATTTACATGGTCTGATTTGCAAGCAAAAAGTAACAATGAGTTGCTGAATAATTTGGGCAACTTTATTAACCGAGTTCTGAGCTTTCTTGCTAAACCTCCAGGTAGATCAGCTGCGTGAAATTCCATATTAGGTTTCTTAGTCATTTGTTGTTCAGCAAAATTTGTTTCTTGACAAATACATCAGAATGACAATTTTTTTGGTTGGTCGGAGAGCTGAATTGTAGATTTCTATAGCCAATAGCAGGATATTTATTTGTTTGGTTTTAATTATAATTATTAGAATTCTTATCATTTGAGTTTTGATAGCCTTTCCCTCCCTTTCAATTGTGGCATGTTGCTATTATTTGAGCTTTGGTGGTGCTTGTGAAGTGGCATTTTTTTCTAAGAACCGTCTCCTCACTATAATAGATATACTTGAAGCTTCATTGAGCAGCTGTGTGTTTCTCTTTCATTTTCTTTTGAAAATCTTTAGAAAGATGGATGGTTCTTGGAGTTTGTGAGAGGGCCAATTTATCCCTCTAATATGCTTGATACCCTTTTGGACCCCATTGTTTTTCCTTGAAGCATGCAAGCCAAAACACTGTTGGGACATAGTGCATTGCATCACATTAGTCCCAAACTGATCGTCTAGGAACATGAAGGATTGTAAATTCTTGTAGTGGTTTTTTTATTTTATCACTTTACACTTGTTTTTTTATGCATTTTTTTGGGTGTAACAAAGCACCAGCATTGTATCCTCAGACCATAGTGACTGACTGTTTTGATCTACAGGTTCAGGATATGGTTCTGTTATCCCAGATGCTCCAGGTGCAGGCTCTCATCCCCTGACAAATAAATTGGCTGAAGAAGTTGGTAAATATGTGGAGCAATACCTGGAAGCCATGGAAAAGGTATCCGTCAATCATTGTTTTGCAGGATGTGGTTGCATGTAACTGGCATCATTCTTACACCCCTGTTTGTAATTTTCTAGGTTAAATTAAAGCAAGGATTGAAAACCGCAATGAGCATTTCTAGTGAGGGAAATGCATATCTGCAAGTAAGCCTGGAATATTTTTGATCTTTTGGATTCAAAAGTTTCATTAGTTGTGTTTTTTCTAATTTTTCTGTTCTTCAAGGTGGGAACTGATTTCTATTCCATTTCCCTGTAGGAAAGCCAATTCTGGAGGCTTTACAAGGAAGACCAACCTTCTTGTTCTATAGTTATAAAGACTTCATTGGGTCTAGTATATCTTCTCGCATGTTTGTTAGAACCTTTCATGCCATCTTTCTCTGTTGAGGTATCTTGGCTACCGTATTCATCTATACTCAGCACTCATGTGAATGTCTTTTATTGTTTTTATGTGCTGAGACATTTTTTTAAAATTGGATATAAGGTCTTCAAGCAGCTTAATATGCCCCCTGAACAAGCTTCACTATGTGATGAGAAAGGTGATATGGATAAGGCAAAAAGACCCTGGGAGATCCTACCTGCTGGGCACAAGATTGGGACACCAGAGCCCTTGTTCAAGGAACTGGTATAATATGTTATGTCACATATGGTTATGTGCATGTGTGCGTCTGGGTGTTGGTTTGATTTTGCAGGTGTTTGCATGTGTGTGTTTGTGCTTTGATGGTGATGGAGATGGTGGTGAAGATCAGCATAATTTTACCTTTTCTTTGGGCCTGCAACTAATTTAAGTAACTTCATATTCATACAGAAAATAGAAGAAGTGGAGGACTACAGGAAGAAATTTGCTGGAAGTCAGGCTGACAGACTTGAGCGGGAAGAAGTTGAAAAGGCATCTAAGCTTGCTGAGGAACTGAAGAAAAAAGCTACAGGTTTTGATCTGCTTGCAGCCATTGTGCTCATCTGATTAGTTCTGATGGTGGCTAATTTGAACCAAGTCATTTATTGTGGTTGAAAAAATACATGTTCTTATCAACCTGAGTGTTTGCACCTGCTTATGATCACTGTCGGGAAGTTTATTTCCATATTATTTACCAAACTTAATGCAACAGTTGGTGGGAAGAAGCAGCAGGCCAAAAAACCTGCTGGTGAAGCCAAATCAAGGGGCGCTGTTGAACCAGAAATCTCCATCACAAGACTTGATATTCGTGTTGGCCTAATTAAGAAAGCTCAGAAGCATCCTGATGCTGATTCCCTGTATGTGGAAGAAATCGACTTGGGTGAAGGAGACTGTAGAACGGTTGTAAGTGGACTTGTCAAGTATATACCTCTTGAGGAGATGCAGGTATAAATCTCTGCCACCATAGCTCTTAATAATAGGATACTTTTTTATGTTTACAAAATGCCACTCAGTATACTAGGTTGTTGATTATTATGATCATTTGGCAGAATCGGAAGGTCTGCATCCTTTGCAACCTAAAGCCTGCAAATATGAGGGGCATCAAGTCAGAGGCTATGGTTCTTGCTGCTTCCAGTAGTGACCACACCAAGGTAAGCAAACCGATCACTACCTTTTGAATTGTCATTGCATCATATATACACTATCCTGAGGTCACACTTCCAAGTATGAAATCATTCTAACCTTCATAATGGACTTGAAATACGAACTATTAACCTATGACCACAAGCGGCGCACGGATCTAGCTGTTGAAATGTTTTTTAATTGCTGGTCCAATTTTACCATTTCCGGTGATCTGGTAGGTCGAATTGGTTGATCCACCCCAATCTGCCATTGTTGGAGAGAGAGTGACATTCCCAGGGTTTGAAGGTGAACCTGACGATGTCCTAAACCCTAAGAAGAAAGTCTGGGAGACACTACAGGTGGATCTGCAAACTAACAGTGACCTGGTAGCCTGCTACAAAGATATTCCACTAACCACATCTGCTGGTGTGTGCAAGGTTGCAACCATTAGCAATGGTTCCATTAGGTAGATAGGTCCAGTTCCAGGATAAAGCCTCCGTTTAGTGTTTGCTATTACCACTGTAACATTTCGTGTAAAAATGACTTCGCTTCATAGTGAACTGCAAAAACAATGCTGCAGGAGGCATGGAAAGTGTTCCATGTTTTTGTTTATTTGTTGGGCGGTTGAATGCCACAGAAAATATTGGAGAGCAGTTGAGCGGATGGTCTCCTCTAAAATTGAAGACCCATGCTTAACCGCGTATTTACTCGATAATTAATCGTTTCTATGTAAAAGGGACTCCTCTGCGTGGACTTTTGTCAAAAAGTTGGGAGGGAAATTTGTATCTCCGCGGAAATTCTTTTCCCACTGGATGCAAAAATTTGGATATTTGTTTGCAAATAAATAAAGGGTTGCCTTAGTGTGCGTGCCATTGTGTTAGCTTTTGAATTAAGGGTTTAAAATTGAGAGTCAATATTTAAAGATAATTTATCCAATTTCTTTAAATATAAAAGGTTTCTCGACTAATTTGAAGACGCCTCTTTACCTTTCTATAGAAGAAAATATTATGTGATTTTATATCCCAGATTAGCTCATAGTTTAGCCTTCAAATTATGAAGTTATTAACATGACAACAGGATCATATATTAAGATGTGTTTGAGGTTGTGATACAATAAAATGTGTTTGACATTGTAGTAATGATTTTGATATTGTAGTAATGATTTTGATTTAAAGTATTTTTTATTTGAAATTGTATTAAAATAATGATTTTTTTAAAAAAATTATTTTTGATATTAGAATATCAAAACGATATTTAAATATAAAAAAATATTTTTAATAAAAAAATTAAAAATTAAAATAACATGGATTTTTTAAATACACTGATGTGATTTGATGATTGCTTGGATAGATTAATAAATTAAACTGTTAAACACATCGGCACCGCCAACAAAACATTTCTAACAAAGCATAGATACGAGTTTAGATTTCCGATTAAGAGTGTGTTTGGTATTGCGGTAGCTGTTGTGGTTGTGATTTGAAAAAAATTATTTTATAAAAAGTATTTTTAGTTGAAGTTGGTTTCAAAAAATAGGTGTTTGGTTAAAACTGTAGTTGAAATTGAGGTTGAATAAAAAGTAATTTAATGTGTTTTGTTAAGAATGCTTTTGAAATTGAGGTTGTAAAATAATTTTTAAAAATATATATTAATATTGATAGTTTTTAATTTAAATATTGTATATTTAACTATTACTATTATATCATGAAATAAATAATACTTTGTATAAAATATTTTTTATTGTTCCATTAAATTTTTTAAGAGCGCAACAACATAGGTAAAATATAATCAGGAATAAAATTAGGTTTGCGATCAAATTTTGCAAATATTACATCATCAAGCGATCTCCGTCTAATTTATAGTGTCATTGAATAATGTTTAACATTAGTTTTTCGAATAAAACACAATTAAAAATTAAAAATATTTTTTTTATTTTGTTAGATCGGACCCGGTTCAATGCATTTTTAGCGTTGAACCGGACCGGTCCGGGCGGAACAATGGAGCATGCTCCACTGTTCATTAAAGAAAACCCATGAACAGTGGACCATGCTCCACTATTCATGAGTTTTCCAGCTCAAGAAGTAGCAAATTGCTGCTTCTTGTAATCCTGTGGCCGTGCCATAATTAACAGGAGGTCCCACCAATAAAATTTTGCTTTTAAAATATTATCAAATGATGAGTTGTTATGGTTGCTTCAAACACAAAATCAATCACACAACCAAACACCCTCTAGTAGCTACAGAACTCTTGGGCTCCCCTAGTGGTATAATTTTTTAAAGAAAAAATGAAGTACAAAATGAGTTTCTAGAAGCAGCCACGTTGCAATTGTCTCCCAATCCACGGCAAAAGAAATAGGGAAACATACAACTTTTTCTTAGTTTAGATTCTTTATAATAATATAATAAAATGAGGCACGTGTGCAACACGCGACATCCAAATAAGATCAACTCACTAGAACAATAAAAAGAAGCATGGTAAAGTTTCTCTACCAAAACAATCCCAACCGCTCAAAAACCTAATCCAACGAATCCATCGCCTTACAAGTGTTGTCAAAACACTCGTTTCTAAAATAAAACCTTTTTCTCCACGCGCCAAGCACAGTCACTATGAAAAGCCCTAAACCGTTCCCGAATCGGCATCGGGCAGCACTGGTCCGTTTTGCTTTAGCCCCGTGCTGTTTGTTGTTGTTATTATTATTCGAAGAAGAAAGAAAGAACTGTAGAATAGATCTGATTTTTACGAAGGTTATTATTATTTTTTTACTCCACTTATTATGAATTTCCCTCTTCCCTTAGCAATGTAGCAGAAGAATAGCCAAATTTGGATATAGTTTTTTTTTTTTTTTTTTAATGTGTTTAGGTTTTTTTAGAAGGTTGAGAGGTATTATAGAAAATAAGTAAATAGTGTGGATCGGGTAGTACAATGCATAATTTAGTGATTCGGATTTCTTTTTTTGTTATGATTCGGACAGAATTGGAAGTACATTGATTTCTGTTTTGTTAAGGGGTTTTTTTTCGTTGTACATTATTGATTCGGCTTGGCTTGGCTTAGGGTAGGATGCGTTTTCTCCATTGAATGAACACCATGCATAGTGTATTGCCTTTGAATAATTAGCTGTTTATATATGTATGTGTGTATGTATGCATGCATGTATGTATACGTATGGTAGTGAATGATTAAGTAAAAACACTAAGGAGATGAATGCTATGAAGATTAGACTTTAATGCCTCCGTTTTAGTTGTTATTATGTCATGATAGTGTTTATTGAATCGATCAACAGATAAGTAACTCCGTTTTTGAAGCATTTGCAAATCTGGTAACTTCTCCCTTTTTGTTGTGTTACGACTGTTTCATTGCTCAGTTTGTGATTTTGTATACGAAAATTTCTTTTCTTGATTATAGAGAATTGCATTGCTGTACTATCTTGAAGCAATAAAAGTAACTTTGAGAAGCACAATGGTAGTCGGTGTGGTTGTACTTCAAACCATTGATACCTTTTTATGCTTTACTTATTTGAAATTCTGGACTTGTTTTTAGTGGATTTGAATTTCTTCTGTTTAATTCTAATTTAGGAAGAGTTACCATGTAGTATGAGATCGCACTTGGATTTTGACATATTGGAAACCTTGAAACATCGGAAAACAGATGGATCCTTATCCTGAAAATTTTCCTTCTTTTTCGTGAATGCAACCTCTGCCCCGAGTTGCTAGTTTCGACTATGTTTGATTGGTAAATAGCTCATTTGGTGTCCAGTACTTTGTAAGTTTACTTAAATTTAGGACCTTTTTTTCTGGGATCGTCTTGGTTATGAATGCTTTAAAGATGCCTCCATACTTTGCAAATCGTTGTGAGATGTTCTATATTTAATTCTTTTCCATATATTTGTATTACTGTTGCCATGCCCATCAATTTTACAAAGAATTTAATATGCAAACTACCTTGGAACTTTTATCTTCATAAATTGATTAAAGATCCACGTAATTTTTCCTATTTTGTCTGGTTATAGTGTATGGATTCAGTATCAGTATCGCTTAATAGGATGCTTTCTAGTTCTGGTATTACTAACTGAATTGGCTATAGATGCTGATCCCTATTTTTGTAGGCCATTAAAATGAAAAGAAAGGGCAAGGAAACTTACAATTATGTATTTATGGTAAACTGAGAGAAGAGAGGGCACCTCATGAGTAGGGGGTTATTAGGGACAAGATCTTTTTTTTTTTTTCCAGTGTTTTCTTCCTCTTCTTTTTTGTTTTTCATTCCAAGGTTCATTGTCTCATCTTTTTATAACAAAATAATGCAGGTTATGATCTCTTCAATATTCTAGCAGAAAGTTTATCAGTTGAATTATCTTACACTTTGTGTATATACATCGAAGAATGGCTGAAGCAATATCGAGCTTTTGGGGACCTGTAACATCTGCAGAGTGGTGTGAAAAAAATTATGTCTATTCATCTTATATTGCTGAATTTTTCAACACCGTTTCAATTATCCCAGGCATTCTCTTGGCACTCATCGGCCTTATAAATGCTTTAAGACAACGGTTTGAGAAGAGGTTTAGCGTACTTCACATATCTAATATGATACTTGCCATTGGAAGTATGCTATACCATGCCACTCTGCAACGCATGTAAGTACACTTGTGTATTCTCCTATCTTGTTCATCATTTTCTTCTAAAAAACTTTTTCACTAATTTCTTGGATGGTTAGCAGCTCCTATACGTTTCCCTTGGAACTAATTGGTGTGTAGTTTGAAGTATGTCTTGTTTTAGCTGGATTATATTCATAAAAAGGTCTGGCTTTGAATTTATGGCATACAATACTGTAAGATGTTAGACTGTTTCTTGACAAAAAATTGTTCTAGGTGTTTATGTCTCTGCATAAGTTGATTTTAAGTTCCCGTTTAATCTTCTTAACGTTTTGGGCCTTTTAAAGAGAAAATATATAATCCTCTGCCTGTGGGCTACTGTTGAAGGAGTGCATGTGTAAAAGGGCCCTTGAGCTTTCCTATCCCAAGCAAAAGAACAAGGATCAATCAATTAAAGCCCGTTGACTTTTACCCTTAAAGTTCCTTTTAAAGTTCTCAATCTATTGTTTTCATCAAGGGTGATCATATTATATATTGAATTTTTGCCCCTTCATTTTATAGTCTTCTTTTCTTTTTTAACTATGTAAAGGAACTAGCACATAGACTTTGAGGCAGTTTGTGGAATGAAATTCAGATGAAAAGTTGGCTCTTTTAAGTACTTTCAAAGAATTAGAACTCCAATTAACTGGATTTTTCTAGGTCGATGTGGGCCAACAGCTAGAAGTTGTAGTTAGGCCCTAACTTAGTGCTTCCCAATCTTCTGTCTTTTTTCTTGTGTGAATGCCCTATTAGTTGATTGTCAAAAGCGAGAATAGAATGGAAAAAAATACTTATCTAACCTGCCTCTTATTCAATCCCTATACTTGCTGGCTGTATGGAAGTGCTTGACTGACGGTACAATAAAGGGGAGCAAGTTACTTGGTATTTGAAATGGTTTTGTAATCGAGAGACATGGAAGAGTTGTTATTTAGTATGTCAATTAGCGGGACATTGTATTGGATGTCTGATGTGATTTGCTAGAATTCAATAGGTGTCATTTTTCAGATTGCTGATAGATTTGATGAGGTGCTGGTAGTAATGATTTAAAGAAGTGTTTCAATGCCATATCTTATTGCTGGATGATAGGGTTTTATTTTCTGTAAAATTTATGCATGTTGTCATATCTTATTTTATTCACTTAATTGGCATTTGCAAATGAATGCCCCAGGATTGCAAAAGCATTGAAGTTCCTAATTTTTCCCGCATCTTCTTAAAAACAAATTATACGTTCTTTGATAATCGGTTCATTGAATCTAGTCTACATCTATTTTCCTTATTCCAAAGCTTTAAGAGTAGGGTCTGGTAATATAGACTTCTAGTATGTGTTCCTCTTTTGAAAATGCTGGGACTCGGGACCTGTATTTTGATGTGTCGGAATTCATTCCCAAATCATGTGAACTTGCATGACATTGTGTTGGATGTTTTGTTTGGTGGTTTATTCATCATGTTGATTAAGTTGTTAGTATTCTTAATTTATCTTCAGGCAGCAGCAAGGTGATGAAACACCCATGGTTTGGGAAATGCTTTTGTATTTCTACATCCTCTACTCACCAGATTGGCACTACCGAAGTGTGATGCCCACCTTCTTGTTCCTTTATGGAGCTGCATTTGCAATTTTCCATGCACTGGTCCGTTTTGAAATTGGTTTCAAGGTACATTATGTGATTCTTTGCCTTCTCTGTGTTCCCCGGATGTACAAATACTACATCTACACAAAAGATGCATCTGCAAAGCGGCTTGCAAAACTATATTTGGCTACCATATCCACAGGAAGTCTTTGTTGGCTTTTTGATCGCTTGTTCTGCAACAACATTTCTCAGTGGTACTTAAACCCCGAGGGACATGCTTTATGGCATGTCTTGATGGGGTTCAATTCATATTTTGCAAACACATTCCTGATGTTTTGGCGTGCTCAGCAGTTGGGTTGGAATCCAAAAGTTGCCCACTTCATGGGGTTTTTCCCGTATGTGAAAATTCAAAAACCAAAGACCCAGTGACAGGCGCTGCAAAGCAAACGGCGTCTTTCCTTTCCACCTCGTTTGGAGGCAGATATATGGTTTTGGAAGATTGACAACCCTTAGCAACACAATTCTTTTCTCCTTCAATTTTCTAAATGGTTGTAAATGATAGTTGAATATCTTGACATCATTAGTCGGATTTTGCCATCTTGGTTAATTTAAATTGTATAATTAGTGGGGTTTTGCTCTGAAGAAAATTTGCTTGGAGGGTTCTCTAATTTTCTCGCATCTCAAAGTTCTTTCTTTTAGCCTAAAAATGTAAATTGGCTAATTTGTTATCCTTTAATCTTGGTCATCAAACACATATGAGAAGCTTTTGGAAAGTTTCTTCTTTTTTTCTTGGCATGTACACTATACACTAGAGGTTTGTTGACTTGAATCCATATTCCTTGTGTTCCTTCAATGTATTCTGGAGAAAGTTTTCGTCTTCATTCAGTAAAATATGTTTTCTATTTTCTAGAAAAATAATAAAGAAACTGGGAAACTCTCTAAAAGTAAAGGAGTCGGTTAATTTGCAGGAGCAAGAGGAAGATGCAGCCATGGATGAATGTCACATACAATATAATGCAACTTCGAGAGTTCGTTAAGAAGAGATGGGAATGGTCTCCAAATCTGAACCTGGAAAACCACTTCATGAAGAGGTCCCAAGTTCAAATTTGGCATGCTACCTTCCTCTGCCTCACTTTCAATGCAGGTTTAGGATCCCTGCCCCCCTCCAATTACAGATTCTTATGACAATATCATCTTGGCAAAGAAGAAATGGAAGCAATCCATGCGTGAAACCAGTGGGTATAGTTATTGAACTTCTATAACAGTAGAGGGGATACTGATAATCGCAAGGCCAACCACGCATTTGTTCAAACAAAAGAAAGTTGAGAACATGACAGTTAGCAGGCCATAATTCAAAGTGGTTTTGTAAATGGGAGTGGTGAGCTATATTTCTACTTTTCGGAGCAACCCGCATTTGCTAAAGATGACAAACTAACTTCGATTGCAA
>Ga0325403_1004577_pt1 | contig 12879 bp, 3 predicted proteins | sample PopdelMetagenome_19_FD_205665 | JGI IMG/M metagenome (GOLD analysis project Ga0325403, IMG submission 205665) | Populus deltoides microbial communities from Bellville, Georgia, United States - Xylem-PdKOR-R4 | ecosystem: Host-associated > Plants > Phyllosphere > Stem > Wood/Secondary xylem...
GTTGTTCAAAGATTGATGTTGTCTTGCCTTAGAATTCATGCAATTTGCTGCAAAACCAAATACATCAAACATCTTCACCTTTGTCTAAAGCCATTAAAAAATCACAAGAGTTTCAAAATATCAAGTCTAAAAGTTGGTGAGCAAGGGACAAATTGATTTTATGAAGGATAATGTCATCTACTACATTGTCATTGGATCATCTTTAGCATAACAAATGGTTGGTAAATGCTGACGAGACAAAAATATTGCTAAGGAAGCTGATATAAGAAAGGTGTTGCATTGTCAGTCAGTTTGTTATGAACTTTGTTATTCTACATTTTTGTTTTAAGATTGCACCTCATTTTTTTAGTAAAATATGTATTTCTTATGTCTTTATTGTTTTGAAATCAAAAGATATTTTTTTAAAAAAAGTAATGACTTAGCATTATATTGTTTTCCATTATTGGATAAATATCATGACAAAACTCTTTGAACCCCAATGTGTGACACGTAAAATTCTAAGAGGAAACCCCTTAACTCGTAAAATCAACCATTATGACCGATCCCATGGTTCTATTCAAAATATTTTGATCACATCAGTTTTGTAAAAAAAACCTTTTTGCCAAAATAATTTTGAAAAATTACTTTTGCTTTTTTATTTCAGAAATAATTTGATGCTTGTTTAAAACAACATTTAGACACCCTTTTATAAGATGGCAAACGAATCTTTCAAGCAATTCTCTTTTTAAGGAAACCAAAAAATTTTGAACCACTACATGAAAAATGAAAAAACTTACGCCCATGTCTCTTAGGCTATATTTTATTGTATGTATAATTACATGTAGTTCAATTTGCTAGTCATTGATTCATAAAAACATTATTATACAAAAGTTACAAATCATCATAATGGATGAAGATAGAATTTATTGGTTCTAACCATTTGTGCTTGAAATTATGAACGATCATCTTTGTTATCCCTTCATGTTTTAAAAATATATCAATTGTAGTCTCCATTTGAGTCTGAATAAGTTTTTCTTTGTAAAAGTTTTGATTAGAATCACACCCCACACTAGGGGCAAATGAAAATTTCAATGATAAAAAATTCATCCTAACTAGGATCACACCCCACAGTATAGGGCAAATGGAAATTTCAAAAGTCAAAGGTCGATCCTGACTAAGATCACACCCTATACCGGGGGGAAGCAGAAATTTAAAAATCAAAGGTTAAAGAGAGGTCGTGAAAAAGCCAAAGAGCCCGAGAAATCTGAATGTTGAGGGGCATACCTAAATGGGAAAAAAAAACAATAAATGATCGAGTCAATGTCAAAATAAAATGAACATGCCCCACGAAAGCAATCAAAATGGGCAAATCAAAGAATCATGATGAAAGAAAAGGACACTATGACAATGATCCAAAGTCCTTGTAACCTTTAAACACTCTTTGAGCCTACAAACCCCTTTCTTTCATAGTTAGTAGTCATAGCCTGCATTATATGCTTTTTAAAAACATTTCTAATCAAGCAAGCAAGCAAATTAAACCGATAAATGATGTTCTCAAAATGTGAAAGAATTGTTTTACAAAATTCATGGCGCTGCGAAGAAAGCTACTCATTATTATTCATTCTAACAAAGTAAGTGTTAAAAAAAAAAGATAATTATTTTCTTAAACAAAACCTCAAGTTTTTACTCGAGCCTTCTACTTTGAAGCCCGCAAAAATAGAAGATCATCTCATCATATACCTTCATCAATTCCAATCTTGCTAAGATAAAAGATCAAAGTATCTTCTTCTTTTCCTAAAATGTTAACCCCCTAGGAGTTGTAAGAAATTCAAAACAAAATTGTTTTAAGCTTACATCGGATAAATTTTTGTCTTCAAAAATGAAAAAATTTATTTAAGTCATAGATAGCCCTACTTTGAACTAACACTTCTTTCTCAACCTTTACCTTGCCAATTCTCAACTAAAACACACACAAAACATGCATCCTAGTTATGAATGACTTGTCTTAGAGTTACAATCAAAAAAACACTTTCAAAATTACATCTTATGATTTCTTTACAACAACTAGTCTTGAGTGGATATGATCCTTGAAATTTACGAGTTGATTCCAGAACATGAAACTAATTTTTTCAAAAAAGGTCATTGATCAGGTTTGTAAAGTCTTTAATATAAATGACATTGACACTTCTTATAAATCATCCTTAAAAAGTTGAGCAGCCAAGGGGCAATGCAATGGAACCTGTGAGAGATAACAAATAATACCCAGATTAGTTGGGGGGGCAAAGAGGCTTATTATGAATAATCAAATGATGATCCATCAAAATCCATCAAAGTTATCAATAGCATTTGATAATGATAAGTGTCTCTTAATGACAGTCGAAAGAACGAGCATAACTGGATCAGATGAAGACGACTTTTCTCGAAGATAGTGGACTATTTGATGAACTTCAGAAGTAGTTAAGAGCAACGCTGCACTTGAGAGGCATCTTCATGGCTAAAAATTTGGTTTACCCTTTGAAGCATGGTTATGATACATGAAAAATGTTATCACATGAATGCATTAGTTGGGTGCAATTTGAAACAGTCATTGATAATATATTATTTGATAAACGTTTTAAAGAAGTGAGAATAATGGAGCGCCACCTTTCAATCAAAATAAAATGAGTGGGTAATAGTGCAAGCATACCACAAATTGGGGTGCGTCGTCCAACTAGAGGGCAACATCATGGCTAAGAAAGTTTGTCACTTCTTAAAGAATGGTTAACTAAGTAAAGCTTTATTTATAGCCTAAAGGTTCAGATTGTGCGATAAAAAGGCAATCAAACACATTGACCAAAAGGGTAAAACCTCTATGGGCTAAAGAGGCAAAAGATTAAGAGAATCCATTTCAAAACTGCAAACCTCTTCCATCAAGCAATAAAGAGATGGCAAGAAAAGGGGGGCTATATTTCAAAACAGGTAAAATCCATGCATAAATATCATATAGATATTTTCAGGAATTTCCCTCAAAATAGCTAGAAAGGTTCAACATGAACCATCAAAACCGGTCCAGAAATTGCATGGACAAAGAAAATCAATCATGGGCTGGTCGCCCGAACATAGACCATTAGTGAGAAATCCTAAATATTTTTCACACCGGGCAGATCATATGAACACATGTCATTTTATCTTCGAGTTTGTCACTCTTTAAAATGACTAAATTTTCGAGCTTGTCACTCTATAAAATAACCAAATCTTCAAGCTCGTCACTCTTTAATATGACTAAATCTTTGAGATGACCGCTCTATAAAGGGTCTAAATTCTAAATTTTCTTCAAGATCGTCACTCTTCAAAAAGACTAAATCTTCGAGATGACTACTTTATAAAAGGTCCAAAATCTGAATTTTTCTCGAGTTCATCACTCAATAAATGATAGATCTTCGAGATGATCGCTCCATAAAAACTTAAAATTACAAAACTCTCTTCAAGTTGATCTATACTTCAAATGATAGATTTTCTTTAATGTACTAATATTGGACTAGTTTATATATAGGAAGCGACCTACATAATTCTGATAACTAGTTATGAGCATAACTTTTATCATAATAGAGCTTGAGACTAACATTTTTAATCTTTGATAAGAAGAATATTGTTTAAGGTTATTAATTGATTTTTTGTGAAGAGGTCTGTGAGTTTGAGAGAGGAATTAGGGGGTTTTCTTGTGGGGTATGAAGAATCAAGTACAATTTGTATAACCCTGGGTAAATTGCCTAAAAGCCGGAGAATGCTATTTAAAAATTAAACTAAATTGAGTAAACTTTTGACATGTCAAGCATGTTTTAAAACATGATAGATAGTTTTTATATGAACAATATCATTTGTCATGTCTAATTGATTCAATAGATAAATTTCAAGTATAAATATAATGGGAGAAATAAAGAAACACGAGGGGCATTTTGACATTAAAAATAAACATTTATGTGCCAATCATAGAAGAGCAATGATTGTTCACAACAAAACATGGAAAGGAATCTTAAATCGATGGAGTATAATAGAATAAACTGTGTTGGAAAAGTATTGATTAACTAGAAGTCCTGAAGGAACAGACAATTAGGAGTCATAATTGACCAAGAAAAAACGATTAACCATAAGAGTTTGAACATTCATGAAGAACCAGAAAGTTTAATTATATTTAGTGCAAGATGCCTTAATAGAATAACTAATAATATGTCACAAGATTAGCTTAGGATTCATTTGTTATCAATAAAGAAGAAGTTTAATTTGTATTAGTAATCAATAAAGTCTTTATATTTGATACTAATATCTATATAGGATTAGAGTGACATAGTCATATAATATTCAAACTTTGTACCAATATAAAAATAGTCATTTAGTTACTATGAAATATGGCTAGCATCGCATATGCAATTTCAATTCTTCAATTTATTCAATCTATCTTTTTACTGGTGTTGCTTTCTTTACTACATTTATTTTCAATTTTTATCTTTATATTTTTAGTACCTTTAAATTCGTGCTATCCATCTCTCTCTTTCTACGTAAACAATAGTTCTTTTTCTTATGTGATATTAATCGAGAAAGATATACTTTTTAAGGTCCAAAATCTTGGTATTTCACTTCCCGCTTGATTTCTCTAAAGATTAAGTTTTTAATTTATAGTTTCTCTTCCTTAAAAAGTAGAAACAATTATCTGGTAGCATAATTGATTAGTCGATTATCTGATAGATAAACACCAAAAAACACTAGTTGTATGAGTAATAAATTACAAAGACTAGAATAAAAATTTTAAAATATTTTTGGTACTAAAATATTAATCATTGAAAATCATATATTATGAGCACATGATGTGTCAACTCTTAACTTAATAAAATAGTATTTGGTGAACAGTCATTTCCTGACATGCTTTCTACTTATAAACAGTGATTTTTTTCTTATTTCCTGAAAAGTTTATTACTTTAATTAAGTTCAAATACAATATTATACATATTCATAATTAGCTCTTGCATGTTTAGATGGATGTAACAATTGAAATATAATTTTGATTGAATAATTTATCATTAGCATTATCATCACAGTTTTTTTAAGAGCTTATCATCCTTCCTTAAGTTGTTTTAATATTATAAAAAACATGGTATAGACTAGATAAGTGACTAGTGACCAAAAAAAGTTTGAACTCAAAAAAAAAAAACATTCATGTCGTGGGAAACTTTTTGTCATTCAATGGGTCAATCCTAAAATCTCTCGATCCATCTCCTAATCAAGTTTGTGTTTCAAATCAAATAGTTTGGAAGTTGTCTTCACGTGATACAATCGACTTGACGGGTTCAAATGTAAGTTAGAAAACTGAAAAAAACACGTTCTAAGTTAAAAATAAATTTCTAAATGACATTATTTTATTAAAAGTATTGAGATAACAACCTATTTGATTGATTTAGGTCTCTCGGTATAACCCACGACCTAGATCATGGACTCCAGCGAGTTTAAAATTTTATTAAGAATTGTTTTTTATGTAATCATATGATAATAAAAATAATCGCTCATAAAATCAAACACTAACTCAATGCCATGACATTTGTTTGACAATAACTCCATAAAAAGTAAATTGAAACAGATTGTGAAGCATGATTTCTAATCAACTAAAGTTAATCAGTCAAACTTGTAACTTGAGTCATAAACTTATTTGGGTCATTAATTTTTTTATATTTTTTTAATTTTACAATAAAAAAAATACACTTTTAAAATCGAGAATCAATCAAATATTGAGGTGCTTTTTTTAAATCATGATAAACCTATAAATATCAAACCAAAACCAAAACAAATTACATTGCTCAATTAAGAATCAACAAAATAATAAATGATAAATTAAGAAAAATCAATAAAAATCTAATTATGAAGGTTAAAATTGGGGGATATATAGTAAGAAATGCTTAGGTCAGGGGAAGTCCATTTTCCTACAATCCCTCTTTTAACTTTTCCATTGAATGGCAGGTCTTAAGTTTGAGTTTACTGTGCCTTCGAGCCTCTTTAAGTGAAAATCTATTAGCCAGCTAGCCCTAAGACTCGAAGTCTTTATTTTGATAAGGCAAAAGAGAACAAAGGGAGGGAAAGCGAGATATATATATATATAATGAAGGAAAAAACAAATGCCTAGCCACATCACGTTGGCCTAGGGCAGCCTATATGCCTAGGCCTATTTAATTATTTTTCTTTTTTTAAGCAACGCAATGCTTGCTATTCCAAATTTCAGCAACCATATAAGGCTGAGAAATTGGACAAACGACTCTCGTGGGTAAAACTCATATTTTAACCCATATTTTCAAGCAAAAACATCTAAAAAATACTATAGACCTGAAAACACTCATTTGTGATATCAAAGTAGCATTTAACTGATCAAAAATTTAAAATCAACTCCAATCTAAAAAATTTCCTAAATTAAATGAAACTCATTAACACCTAATTGACCATTTTTTAGGTTAATATCAATGTAAATAGATAATTTTCTCTCTATGGCCAAAATATAGCAACTCACTCTTCTCTCTCAAACCATGGACTAAGAAAAAGAAAAAATAAAGTTTCAAATCAAAATTTAATTTTCAAATGGAAAGACCAAAAGGTTATCATTTTGAAAATGGGACCAAAGTGAACATTTCATATCAACTTTGAAATTACCACCTATTTTTTCTGGATTTTCACATTGATCTTTTATCTCTTAATTTAATCATTTCTTAACAAATCATAAGTAATTCGCTACTATTTTGGCCACAAAAGAATCAGTTCAAAGAGGAAAAACGTTTGATGGACAAAACAAAAAAAAAACTATGGATTCTTGTAGAAAACATGTATTCTTTTCAGGTTTTTTTTCATATAAATATGAAGATACATTAATTTTTAAGTTTTAGAATACGAACTAGATAATTGCATTCGCCACACTACATGTCGAATTATTTTTTTAACATAAAGAAATATTAAGGTATTGTTAATGTTTTTTTAGAAGAAAAAAAATTAAAACTATATAGGAATTGACTTGATATGACCTAGTCGACTTGGCAGGTCTAAAAACAACACAGATGACCGACAAAAATATAGTTTAACTAAAAAAATCAAGGCTATATCATTTTTTAAATATTGACATGACAACATATTAGATCGACTTGGATCAACTCAAATTAACCTGTCAGATCTGTTATCAAGATCATGAAACCCTGATATCTCTAAAGAAAGCAAACAAAAACATTATTAAATTCAATTCTTAATCAACTACATATTAAAGGATGAGATTGAAAATAAAATTCAACTAAAAAAATAAGTTGAGTCGGCCTCGATTAACCTTCCAAACCTGGGTTATGAGACTGGAATAACCCTATAAAAAACAAATCAAAATAAATTATGAAGCTCAACTCACAATCAACCCAATGTTGAAGGATAAAATAAAAAACAAATCAAAACAAAACAAAAAACCACCCAAGTCAACCAAACAAGCTCATGACTTGGGTCATGAAATCAGGATAACCTCCTAGAACACAAACTGAAATAAATTATGAAATCTAATTTCTGATCAATTCAATATTGAAGGATGAGATTAAAAAATAAAATCAACTAAAAATGGGGAAAAAATACATGTCAACTAGCTTAACTCGTGACTTAGATTATAAGACTGTGATAACACCATAGAAATAAAATAAAATAAACTATAAAGCTCAATTCTTAATCAACCCAATGTTAAAGGATTAAATTGAAAATAAAATCAATTAAAAAAAGCATAAAAACAATAACCCAAGTTAACAAGGGTTAACCTGTCAATCTCAATCAACCCAATATTAAAGGATGAAATGAAAAAAAAAAAAAGAAATAAAAAACCAATTCAAACTTGTTAACCCGCAAAACTTGTAACCTGAGTTATGAGATCATAACAACCCCCTAGAAAACAAACCAACAAATAATTATGATTATGGAGTGGAATTTCCAACTCACCTAGTGTTGAAAGATGAAGTTGAGAAAAAAAAATACATATAAAAAACAGGGAAAAAACCCAAGTCAATATGGTTGACCCATAAAACCCGCGATCCAGGTCATAAGATCAGGATAACTTCATAAGAAGAAAATCATGACAAATGCTAAAGTCTAATACCCATTAAACTTAATATTAAATGATGAAAATAAAATAAAAAAAAAGTTGAAAAATATATTAAAAAAGTTCTCAATTTTTTTTCTTTTTTAAGACTAAAGTGTAAAATGCCTTGTCATTTCACTACTCACTGTTGCTGTGAAATGCCGAGTTTTAGTCTATTACTAGTTATTAGACATACGCTTCGTCATGGGTCGAATAATATTTTTTAAACAAAAAAAATACAAACTTTTCAAATGCATTTTTTAACAATAAAAATCCAAATTATAAATCAAAAGGTCTATGCTTGAATTTAATTAAATAAATTGAGAACCATTTGTGCCAATAAATACAAAAAAAAAAAAAAAGTGTTAAGACCTCTATTTTACTCACCTAGCTGCAGGTTGAATAATTATTTTTTCTAACATAAATGAATTAATGTGGAGGTATTATTAATATGTTTTTTTTATAGTGAGTAAAAAATATTATTGTTAATTAAAAAATTTATGCTTACATATAATAAAATATAGTGAAAATTATATACGTTAATAAAGACATGTAAGATCTCAAGCTCATTTTTAACGTGGTAGAAAAATAAAACAATGTTGCAATTGCTACATTAAAACAATATTTCCTTAATAATATAAGGATTTTTCAAAAAACAAAAAGTGTAAAGAAAAACAGAAAAAAGTTTTAAAAAAATCACAAATGAATGAAGATAAGAACAAAAAAAATGGTATAAATAGACTAAGTGTGGAGTGATAAATATTCCAAGTGTAAAGAATAAAAAATAATTTTTTTTCAAAAAAACATTAAAGAGAAAAAAAGGAAAAATTAAAAAAAATATTAGATTTCAAAATGAGCCGGTCACTCATGAAAATAGATCAATTTTAGCAGGGAAGCATGAACGGTTGATGAAATTCTTTTTAAAATTTAAAAGAGGTGAGTCACCAGTGAAAATAGACAAAAACTTTTGAATTTTAAAATGAACAGGTCACCAGTAAAAATAGACCAATTTCAGGGAAGCATGGACATTTGCTGAAATTCTTTTTGGAATTTAAAAATGGTAAGTCGTCCATGAAAATAGACCAAAACTTTTAAATTTCAAAATAGACAGGTCGCTCATGAAAAATAAACCAATTTCGGAGAAGCATAGACGTTTGCTGAAATTCTTTTTTAAATTTAAAAATGGTAAGTTACTCATGAAAATAGACCAAAACTTTTGAATTTTGAAATGAGCAAGTCGCCCATGAAAATAGATCAATTTCAGGGAAGTATGGATGCTTATTGAAATTCTTTTTGTAATTTAAAAAGGGTAAGTCACCCGTGAAAATTTATCAAAACTTTTGGATTTCAAACTTAACAAGTCGCCCGTGAAAATAGATCCTTTTTTTTTGTAAAAAGCAAAGTTTTTTATGGGTGGATCAAGTCAAACAGACTATTTTTCTTTACAAGCTTACTATGTAAAAACCTTAATGAGATTTTATTCCGTAAGCATTGTAAAGATGGAGCATTTATTGTTACCCAATTTTGACCGCACAAAAAAATCATCAGTGATTACCCATTTTTTATCCCAAAAAAATAAAAAAATTAAATAAAATTAAAAAATACAAGAAAAAAAGCCTAAAAGATTGCTCAAATTAGTGGTAAAGGACCAAGATGACAAATGAAAAGGTTGGAGGACTAAAATGGTTAAGATTGATACATTTGCAACCCAATTCTGATTGATAAAGGCCCCATTGACGAAAATATTTTTATTTGGGTTAAAGAAATACAAATTTGGATGGTTAAGAACTTAATGGGAATTTTAGAAGGCTTAATTAATTTTATCGAGGACTTAATTGCAAGGAAATCAGTTTTAAAGTCAATTTAGGTGTTAATTAGAAGAAATTAAAGTCTGGGGACTTCATTGATTTTTGGGAGGTTTAAATTGGATGAATCAGGGGCTTAATTGTAAGAATATTGAAGTTTGATGAGAAATTAGGGACTTGATTAAAGAAATCCAAAACTAAGAACCAAACTATAAAAAGAAGTGTTATTGTAAGGGCTAAAATTAACCAAATCATGGGACAAATTGAAATTTTCATGGTCAATTAATTTCAAATTAAACAAATTGAAAACTAAAGACTCATTTATAAGAGGCGTTCGAATAAAGGGATTCAAATTAGAATTTCTAGGGTGTAATTGCAAGGGTTAAAAGGATTTCGACTCAATTAAGGGTGTATATGCCACGATTAAAAGAAAAGGGGCTAAATTGATTTTTGCCAAAAATCAATTAAGAGCCCTAATTTTTAGGGTTTTTAGTAGGTGATGTGTCGTTCAGTTTTAATGAAAGGAGACGCATGACACATCGTCTACTAGTTTTCTTCTTTTTTTCCAGCAGAAAATGATGATCGGATTGGCACTTTTCAAGAGCTCGTTGTGGAGTTCTAAACCACCAAATAGCACGAGGTTATTTGCAAATGGAAGAAAAACATCTCCTCTATAACCTCATGCCCATGAAATTAGACATATACACCCCAGTTCTTCCACATAAATCTCGAACATCTTATCCTCAATCAGTTTTCCTTGCATTTTCAAATTTTGAGATGATCGAGTTAGCACCTTTGAATGAATAAATGTGAAGCTACATACCTCTAAATTGAGCAAGTTTGGATCCAAACGAAAGGCATGCACCTCTTCTACCAACTTCAAGTGGTTTTCAATGATTTTTATATCAGAGTTTCTCCGGTGAAGCCTCGAAAGTGGTCAATTGAGTCAGTCAAGACTATGACACATATTTTTCAAAAACCATCCATTTGTTTTGTGTGTTCACACTTAAAGTTTCTCAAAGGGTTCTTATCAATGGCTTTAAAACCTCCCTCTCAAGATTAAAAGGCCAGAAATAGATCTTTGCCCTCTAAGTCTAGCAAAACCACCAAATACCTTTGAAATCAAAACCACTATTGCAAAACCAGCCTCATAAAAGAGCTTCCAGTTGTTAGCTTTTGTGCAAAACCCTTTCACTTTGATTAAAAGGCTAAGTTTTGATTAATCTTTAAGGGAATCCACCAAAAACAAAAGTAGAAAAATTATATAAATACCCCTAGATATCAGAGCTGAAAAAAAGGAGAAAAAAGAGAAAAAAAAAGAGGAAAAACATGGAGAAATACTCTGTTAGTAGATCTTATTGTGAAGGTTCAAGAGCCTAACATAGAAGGTCTAACAAGCTTTGAAAAGAAAGAGAATGAAATAGAAAGAAGGAAGGAAAAGAGAACAAAAAACAACAACCTATAGTCAGCAAGCTTAGAGAAGGTATAACCATGTAACAACTCAATGGTAGAGTCCATGTGGCCTACCCATTCATGATTTCTTAATGTTTAAAACTCTTTTGATATTTTTTTTTGAACTTGTTTTAGTTTTATGATGTTTTCTAATTTTGTTTTTATTAATATGTAAAAATATTTTTTTATTGTTTAAATCTTGTTTGGAGTTGTTTTTGATGTTATTGAGTGTTTTTTATTTTGATAAAATAGAGTGGTTTTGGATTCTGCCAAAAGGTGGCAGTGGGCGTCAGATGCCTTTTCTGTTTTGTTAGTGTATGCTCTTAGTTCATGAGCATGGTTTGGGTTCCAAGTGTTCAAAGAGTCAGTTGAGAATCGAAATTTGATGTTTTTTTGCTATCATTAGGGTTGTAGCTATGAAGTTGAAACTTTATGCATGTTATTGATTATTTGATGTTATTTGTTAGTTCATTGGATTCAACTATGTTTAGTATTGATAATGTGGTTTGTGATGATCAAAAGTAGTGTGTTTAGAAGCCTAGAAGGCTAAAACTGGATTTTGGCATTAGTTCTTCAATTTCTAAAAATTTTCTAGATTTTGGGTTCATGTTCTTTGTATAAACTTTGCGTTAGCCTCTTTTTTTTAGTTATTTTGAGTTAATTCTTGGTACAGACATATTATTTTGTAATCTTTAGCAAATAATCTAGGGTTAAAACGCATCAATAACATAACATGAATTTATGCATTTAGATTATAGGGCTCTTTCGACTGTCAAAACACATTTTGATTAAATCATGACTTTTGAGTGTTAATGAAAGAAAATGGATACTTGATTCTTGATCTACGCATGATTACGAACAAAACCTTACCCTTGATTGCATGAAAACTTGTCTAGTTTATAATTTGTGTTTGTTGGGTTTCGGTTTGAATGCTCATCGTGTTCTTTATATTATTGGTGTTTGATTTGTTTTTATTAGAAAATTTTATATTTTAAAGTTTTTTCTAGTTTTGATTTGTTTTTAGTTTAATTGCTTGTTTTGCTTTAGTTTTGGTCCCGCCTTTATTTTTTTAGTTCATAAGCTACTAGATACTTCAAAACCTAGATAGACAGGATGATTTTTTACAGTTCTTCCACTAGACCCTAGCTTTAATGACTGTCTCACGTAACCATGCTGTTGCCTAACATTTGAATGAGAAGAGGAGGATTTTGTTTGAAAATCTGTAATTTTGTTATTGATAATTTTGACAACTACTTATAACAGGAACAAGAAGATGGAACCTCAAAATATATATATATAGAAAGAGAGGGGCACTCTGACTTCACACAAATCATTATAAAGCCAATGTTTTCCTCATCTAGTAAAATCCAAAAGAAAGAAACATGAGCAATAATCAATTGAAGTTCAGGCTGTCATCATGGCTAACCTTGGGTTGCATTACTTTGCTACAAGCCTTAAGTGCCCCCCGCTTCATTTTCTCTGCTTGCGCATCCCTGATGGAACAAAATTACCACATCTCACATGTGCAACTCAACA
>Ga0325403_1004580_pt1 | contig 12873 bp, 6 predicted proteins | sample PopdelMetagenome_19_FD_205665 | JGI IMG/M metagenome (GOLD analysis project Ga0325403, IMG submission 205665) | Populus deltoides microbial communities from Bellville, Georgia, United States - Xylem-PdKOR-R4 | ecosystem: Host-associated > Plants > Phyllosphere > Stem > Wood/Secondary xylem...
ACTAAATTTTTTTGTTCAATTTATTTATTATTATCATCTATTTTTTTTATCACATTATCAAATCAACCAAATGTCTTGAATCCATTCAATAAACTCTTGAATTTTGATTGATTTTTTAAAAACAATATCAAAAAGTTTGGTCCTACTGACACTATACCGAGTTCTAGTAGAGAGCATAAAATAGCATGTCGATGGAAACGGAATATACATGTCCATTTATAGCTGGGCTTACGTAGCAAACTCATTATCGATAAGTGGACCACTAAGAAACAAGTGGATTTTCCCATCTCTATGAACATGTTTGACAGACAGGGACTTTTCTTTTTTGCACAAATTGACAAAACAATAAATTAGGTTACCCAACTGATTAATGGGTGGAAGAAAAGAATGGTTCATTGTGCATACAAGAAAAGTTTCTTCCGAGTGCTCAGAAGTCAGGTCTGTTTGCATCCTGTCATTGTAACTAAAAAAGTCGGTTAACATCAAATCGAAAATAGCATTATAACCTTCGGGAAACTATCGACATGCAAGTTGTATGAACTAAGATCCGAGAGGAAAGAAGGAATAATTATATTGCAGAGCTTCTTGGCGAAGGCTTTCCGTAATTGATTCTAAGATATTCTATACTTTACTGTATATATCCCATTTTGATTCTAAAATTTTCTTCAAAGTTCAACGTAACCCCGGGCCGGCATCTCTCTTCAGAGCTTGGAGGTGTCACGATCCACACCTGTGACTCTGTACCCAGTTCCGTGCTTGTAAGAGAATAATACATTTATTCTCCTGTTAACATGCAAGGCTAAAATTGTAGAGAAGACCGTGATAATATCTATTTTTCCTGTAAATACAAATAACCTGCTTACGATAAAAGCATATAACCGATCGAGTTAGAATGTTAAAACCAGACGGGAACAGATAAAAGCTTGTCTGATATATATTATTCGTAGCGTATATTAAACCTACCCCATGTTGTTCCACAAGAAGAAGAAGAAGAAACCCAGATGTATGGGCCAGTTACGTTGCTTTCAACAGCTATAATCATCAAAAGAAAGACAAAACTAGTGTGAAGATACATGTATGTATCATTATCAATATCAATTCCAGAAGCTGATAAACAAACAACAAGGCCCACGATATTGACAACACTGATACGACACGTATAATCAATCAAGTTCATCTCTTAATTTTAACAGAAAATGGGAAGAAAATTGATAATTCCGGCCCGTTGTGTTTTCAATATCGACCACTTGATTTCTTTCTTTTCGTTTGAAAAAAACCCCTATATATCTGCACAGCACACGTATAAGATATATTGGTTGCAGATTGTATATATCATTTAATTATAGATTAAAGACTATATAGGAATACTCGAAGATTATTTATTAATTATCACTGTTTCAAGGGTAAGAGTACATATTTACACCCTAATTTTCATATATTAAAACTGAATTCTCTTTCCCATCGAGTTTTAAATCAGCTATGCACTTGTAAAATATTCTATGCGAAGACCGAAGAGCAGTGCAAATTAATAATTAAATATGCACAAAACAGACAACAGCCACGATTTCAACAGCAAATATGTTTACTTTCTTCAGTTCTTGTATGTAATGAAATGTCGTTAAAGGGGAGTTTTACGAGGTGGTTCTTCTTGTAGAGAAACTGGAGCTGAAAATGACCACTAACTCAGATCGATTGACAAAATAATTGTGGGCAAGCTAGCTACTACAAGTACCCCCTAGGGGCTAGAATGCATAGCGTGACACGACAGCATGTATATGAACAGGCCTTGAACAGCAACATGAACTGTGTATGGATCACCTTCACGCTACAATATATTAGTTTTTTAAAAAAACTCTGCAACCGTCACACGCTACCAAACAAATACTTAATTGACAATACCAACCAGAACTAGGAGTAACTCACTATTTAATCCAAGTTTCAGGCTTTCAGCACTGGTTTAATTTATTTTTTCAAAAAAAAATATTGAGTGTACAAATTGTTTTAATGTAAAAAAATTAAAGTATAAATTAAAAATTTTATGCAAGTTTTTAGTTAACTAAATTGATAATTATCTACATAAATAAAAAAAAATTGTTGAAAAAAACAAAGGAAAAAACTAAAAAAACTAAGGGATGAATTTAGACTAAGATGTTCAATTATATATAATGAAACATTAACATGATTGTCTTTACTTAACTTATTTATTTAAATAAATAAAAGATAAATTTACACTCTAAAAAGCTCACGACTTAAAAGATAAATACAAATGAAACTGACTGAATATACTCACGCTAAAAAAATATCACGCAAGGTCAAACACGTTAGCAATATTATTTAGAAACAAATATTTTTTATTTTAAAAAATAAACCTTGTTTGTGTAAAAAAAATATATATATAGATGAATTAGAATAATATCTTGAAAAATCAAATAAAAATAGAACAACTAAAAAAACTTATATTAAAAAAAGGCATGCAAAACTCGTAACTTATGTTACGAGACCGGAATAAACCCATAAAAAAACTTGAAGATAATTACAAAATCAATATAAAAAAAACACTGTAAGACGATAAGATCGTACAAAGCTGAATTTCCAACAAATTCAATTATGAAAGATGAAACTAAGAAAAAAAACAATTATACAAACAAATCTAAGAAAATGAGGGTGGAAAAAAACATTAATTAGAGGGATAAAAATTTTCAATTTGAGGGTTAAATTGAATTGAAAACTAACTTTAATAAAAAAAAAAATCAAAAGAACGAGGATCAAAGTGAAATAAATAAAGCAAAAAAACTTTGATTGAATAATATTGAAAAAAACAATACTTCAACAAAAGTGCCAAGAAATGTTTTTAAAAAAAGTAAGGATCAAAATAAAAAAATAAAACATATAAAAAATTGCAATTGAAAGATTAAATTAAAAAAAACTTCTATAAAAAAAATAAAAATTAAAAGAATGAGGATTGAAATAAAAAAAAGGTACATATGAGAAATTGTAATTGAATGATTAAATTGAAAAGAAAAAAAAAACTTGTATAAATGAAAAAAAACGAAATAAAAAATTAAAATAATAAGGACTATAATTAAAAAGTAAGAAACAAAGAAGGCAATGGTATACATTACATGTTAGGAGAGAGATAAGAAAGGGAAAAAAATCGAATAATCACCAACAACCATTTAACCACCGTAAGCTGACACACGCCACTCTACAAGGAGAAAGACACGGTGGCGCATCTAGAGAGATGATAGGGGGCAGTTTTAGCCACTGAGTGGTGTCACATGCACGGCCTAAATGACACGGACACTTCTTATTGAACACGAAACTTCTTGGATTCAATGGTACATTTATAATTCTCTTGTATATGAAAAACCAAAAATACCTATACACCCTACCTGAAACAATTGATTTTTTTTATCTTAGGGTTTTCTGTTATTTTAATATTCATTAACAAATTGTATAAATAAAAATAACTTCACACAAATCAATAACGGTGAATAACCCATATGAAAATACCAAAATATCCTCTCTCTTTTTTGCGAAGAATATAAACGTCAATCCACTGTCATAATTAAAATAGTACACTGAATCTATAGGTACAGTAAATCCTGATCAATGCAATTAATTGCATTATATACACGATTGACACTCCACGTGAAAAGAATATTAACTTAATAATTTTAGATGTTTTTCAATGTTGTAATATATATATATATATATATACACACACACATTGAACTTAGAAATATTATTAAAAAATATATTAAATACATAGCCAAAATTAACACGCTACAAAACAAGGGGTGCGTGTGTGATATACAACGGGTGAACGCGTATAAATTACTCTTAGAGTACACGGAATGAAAACAAATTCAAAGAAGAATCTAACCACGTTCTAACTTTAGTGATGATTGCTTGATGGATTAATTTATGGCAGAGACATAATGTTTGAATTGAAAACTTACTTTCATAGTTGAAAGTGAAGAATTTGACGCAGTTAATTATATCCCAGTATGCTCCGGCCGGTACTCTTACCTTAATTATTCCTTGTGAACGTTGTAATTGGTCATTAATGGTGACTGGCAGTCATTTTTATATGTTAATGTTGTTTTCAGCCGTAAACTCTCTTGACTAATTGCTTGTTGGGCATCCATAAAGTCAACATTTTTTCAATTAATGCTTGAAAGAAAAGTTTTAATTAGTTCTATAGCAATAATAACTTTGAATTCAAATAATATATAGCAATAAATACTTGAATTCAAACTTTTTATTCAAAATGATGAGCGGATAGCTACACTATTTATGAAAAAAATAGGTTAAATAATAGCAACAAATACTTTGATTTGTTTTTTTTTAATAAAAAAACCCTGTATCTATCCGAGTTATAATCTGGCGTATATCGAAGTGCAGGTTGACCCCGTATGATTTTGTTTTTATACAAGGAAAATTATATCCCAGGGCCCTTGTAAGACTATCCTCCTTTTATTAATTATTGATATATACTTTCCCAGGAGGAGTTGAGGATTAGCACAGAGAATTAGCACTGGAAATGATTTTCACGTAAAGTGTTTTTGCTGTTGAGCAGTACTATGATAATTTCCTCCTTTTTTTTTAATTAATTACAGTCATAATTGGATTAGACCACTAAACATGTCATGCACCAAACCAACTAGGAAACGATTAAGAATTACTAATGGCCCTCCTGTGAAGTGGATCAAAAGCTAATTTCATCGTTGAGGCTTTATTCCCTTCATTTCTCGCCTAATTTTTCTCATGCTTGAAAAGACTGTTTGGTTTTCTTTTTTGCAACATCGCCAAAGCCTTCTTCCTGGTGAAAAAGGATGTTTTATCATTTTAGTCCTTCAGATGTATTATTATGCATGTCTAAAGTAATAATTACGTCAAGGTAACAAGTGATGATAATCCCATTAACTCGAGATTCCTCGCCATCCCAATAGCACGGAGAAATTAATTAAAAATAAAACAAAATCGTGGGCTAATGGCCCGAATCAGGGAAGAAGATCCCAGAAATTTTAAATAACGCGTAGGTGACACCGAAACATGTGCAAATTTCATCACAGATGTTTGCATGGATAATTAAGTGCAAGGAGGATAGCGCTAGCATTGTTTTATTACTAGCAATAATTTCGGTATAAGATATTAGGATTTAGCAGCTAGAACTCTGATTTCAAATACATGTTGGGAAGTTGGGAGGCACCAGATTCTCGCTCCAAACTTGAATAGATTTGGCTTAAGAAGCAAATTCTGGACTGGTTCTCAAATAAATCAATGGCTTAGTTTAAAAATACATTTTTAGTGTATTAATGGGATGATCATGACACTTCAAGTAATCCAGATCTCTGAGCCGAAATTTGTTAGTAAATCAGCACGCGAGCTCCTTTTTTGCAAGCATAAAGTTGAGAAGTTCTTCTCGAAGAACTAGCTAGTTGAAAAATGTTGGGTGGCGGTGGCGGTGTCGGATAGAGAAAGCATGGTTAGAGTTCTTATCATTCATTTTTTTTTCTCTCTCCAAGATTAGAACCAGAAGGGGATCGAAGACATCAGGCTAGAAGACATTATCTGATGGTTCTTGTTACTCCCTAAAAGGGACATAAAATGCCATCACACCATCAGGATGTCAGTCCCTCTTGATAATACAATAGATTCCTGAAATTCTGGGGCATTGATCAATTAGCCAGTGCCTTTTGTAAAAGATCTTTTACTTCCAGGTTCCAACACCCATTCCTCTCCCTTTCCGTCTTGCACTGTTGCTTGATATTGATGGCATGAGATTCCAAACTTCTCTTGATATGTTCATCATTAGTTTTTCTCTCTCTCTCTCTTTCTTTTCTATGGTGGTGGGGAAGTTGGAGAAACTAGAGAAAACGATGGCTGACATGATATCTTTAATGCAAACACCATGAAAGTTTCTTTATGCCAAAAGAAAAAGAAGCTCCGAGAGATTATGATGGCATAGTTAACTCCTTCCAACCATGAGAAGAAACAGTATAAATTAATACATGGCTCTGGAGTCTACAGAATAACTGTAATATATACTTAATACTGATAATATATATCATAATAATCATGTAACCCACCAGTACTATATTCCTATACCTGTAAATGTGTGCAAAAATTTAAATTCTGGAAATTATCGTGGCCGTCCACTCTAAATCAATAGCAAGCACCAAAGCACCATGCATCATGATTCAACGGGCAGGAAGAGTGCACATTACACACGATCCTAGCAAGTGGAGGAATATAGGGGGAATCGAGATTCAAGAAAGAGATAGAGAGAGAGGGGTAAAATGTGAGACACACAGGTAGATTTGAAAAGTGTAAAAATTAGCTGGTTCTGGGGAGACAAGCACGAGAAACCTGAATAAATAAAAGGAAGGATATACTTTTCAAAAGAGCAAAAACTAACGTAAAATTAAAAAGAAAAAAAATATGGAAAATTAAAACCATGCTCTGTAACAGTATGCGTTCTATTTCTATCCTTGTTTATATCATGGACACGGAGAGTTTACGTTTCATCTCCTATTCTATTCAGCATAGGGATTGGTTAACAGTATGGTAAAAATTTTGTTTGTTCAAAATTTATTTATTTTATTTAAAATTAAATTTTTAATATTTTTGTATAGTTTTAATGCGTTGATATTAAGAATAAATTTTAAAAGATAAAAAAAAATATTATTTTAATATATTTTCAAATTAAAAAAGGCTTTGAAACGTAATTTCTATCACACTCTCAAACAAGTGCGCAAAGAAAAATATTTATTGTTGTTGTTGTTAATAAACACTTCAACATTCACTATTTTACAAATCATTGGTGACTTACCATTGTTTTGATTTTTTTTTGTTTTTAAATTTTATTATTTAATGTTAAATTTATTTAGAATTAATTTTCATAATTAATTTTAATTTATTTTTTACGATAATATATTGGTTTCATGATCCAAGTTGCTTTGAAAAATTATATCGGATTTTTTTAAATTTTATTTTTTAACATTGATTTGCATATATAGGATCAATTGAGCTTCATATTTATCTCGACTTGTATTGTATGTGATTATTTTAGTTTTATGATTCAAATCGCAAGTTTACAAAGTTAATTGAAGTTGATTGTATAGTTTTTTGGGTATGTTATTAATTTTTCTTATGTTTTGCCTTTTAACATTAAATTAATTGGGAATTAGAATTAGATTTTATTTCAATTTATCTTTTATGAGTTATTAAGGTCTTACGATATAAATCATGGATTTAGTAGGTTAATTTAGGTTAGCCCGATTCAATTTAATATGTTGTTGTTTTAATATTTTTTTTAAAAATATTGTCTTGTAAATTTCTTAGTGAAATTATATTTCTACTCGTTATTTAAATTGTTTTTAAACTCCAAACAATCTTAATATGATTTTTTTTATTAAAAAATATATTAAATATTTATTTAATAAAAATTGATATCACCCCTGATATAACGCAATCAACGATATAGTCTGAAACAAAGATGAAAGTCCTTATTGGTACATTTGTCATGAAATGATTATGACAGGTGTTTGGTCTTAGTACTCTCCTCAGAAACTCTTTGTGCTGGCCTTTTTTATTTATTTATTTATTTCCTAAAATCAAGACTAATCAATAGTGAATGCTAATAATGATTCAGGATGTAGGAATAGTATATTATTATTAGCAAAAAAAAAAAAAAACCTAAACTCATTGGTTTTTATTTGGCAACAACAAATTCTATTTAATAATAATATTATTAAGTACTAAATTGTTGAGCACTTGATTTACATTTTGAGGTAGATGGATGTGTAATGGGAACAGAGGAGAGGATCTAGCATTTGAGAGATTTTCTCTTCTATTTATTTACAAAAGAGACAGAATTTCCTCAGTTTCCCTGTCTATTTTTATCCGTTTACTTTTGTGTTTGTGTTTGTGTTTTGTCACGATCATTGGATGCACGTGGAAACCCAGAAGGTAAAAATTGCTTTGTTGTTCTCTTCCAATTCTCTTCTAGTTCTCCTGCAAGTCTACAACAACTTCTTCTTCTTGCGCGTCTACAATTCCTTTTTCTTATATATATATATATATATATATATATATATAGAGAGAGAGAGAGAGAGAGAGAGAGAGAGAGATTAGAGACTGACATGCATAATAATAATTTCGTGTTTCTGTCGATATATAACCCTCATTATCACCATCTTCCGTCTTCTTCTCTTTGCCAAATCATCTCTCTCTTTCTCCTCCTTTTTTGTAAGCATTTTTTTTCTCTCCTCCTTTTTCTTTCTGTGTTTGTTTTTTGCACGTATGATTGCAAGAATCTTGTTTTTTCTTTTTATTTCGAGAAATCTGTATGTGTGTTTGTTGCTTTGATTTATTGGTGTAACGGGGCATGGGATTTTTAAATGGTTTTTTTTTTTTTTTTGTGATCTGGGTTTGGTTAATTACTAGGAGAAATCTCTCCTTTTCTTTTCCTGTCACTTATCTTTGAATTATAATGATCATGCCATTTGTTGTTCGGTTGCCATTTTATTTTGTTATTTTCAATTTGGACTGAATGTATCAAGTAATTTTTCTTTCTGTTTATATAAGAGAAGTTTGCTGTTTCTTGGATTTTCTATTGGAAGATTATTGAATTATCCTGTTATGAGTCAGGGATGTTGTAAAGTGAAAATTGTCTAATTTCTTGGTGTCTTAGTTGCTTAATTCTATGCTAAATTGCCAATGAACTGTAACACTTGGTGACTATTTGATGTTATAGTTCTCTCTCGCTTTTTTTTTCTTTCACTTGCTGCCACTTTGTTGTTTGTGATTTGTTGCTCTTTTGACCATTATATTTTTCTTGGTGGTGTTTCATTTGTTAAATATGTTAATAGTTGAGTTGTTAAACTTGTTGAGTAGGATGGCTCATTCTGGGGTTCATAAAGATAGAGGGGAGTTGAGGATTCATGAGAATTTGGACGAGCTTGGCACTGATTTGGCAGAATATATTGCTGAATTATCAGAGGCATCGGTGAAGGAGAGGGGTGTCTTTGCCATTGCCATATCTGGTGGTTCTCTCATTGGCTTGATGGGGTATTTATGCAATTGCATTTCGTGTTTCCTCGTTTTTTGGTTTTATGATGTTTGTGTTTTTGTTTAAATTTCTGGTGGGTAACAGGAAACTTTGTGAAGCTCCTTATAACAAGACTGTAGACTGGGCTAAATGGTATATATTTTGGGCGGATGAACGGGTGGTAGCCAAAACTCATGCTGATAGCAATTATAAGCTGGCAAAGGATGGTCTTTTGTCCAAGGTTTGTGCCTTTGTTTGTTTCCTTTATATTTTCCAACTGTCCTTTATCTACATGCATCCAGTAATCAGTCTCCAAAAAGACTTTAAGGGAAGGAAATTGCAGTATTTCAAAGTGCCTTCCTTGGTCAAGCATTTGCTGCATTTTGATTTCTTGGCTTTGTTCACCAAATAACCAAGTACAGATTCTTCTGTTTTCCTATTAAATAGGCAACTACGTTGGTTTCGTGATGCCATTGCTAGTATAAATTCACCTCCCAAACTGGTCTTGATCTGATGCAATGCCTAGGTTTTCCTTTTGTGGGTAGATAGTTTGTATTTACAGTTGATGCCAAGTCTCTCATGAAACCACCTCAAGTAGTCATCTAGTCATTAGATGACTCTAGACTTCTGCTGTTGTGATATTGCATCGAATAAAGAGTACTATGAGCTTCACGTTTCCATTTTGTATTGTTTCATGCATTTTCATTTGGTATTTTTACATTTTGTATCTTTGCATTCCTTTTCATTTGCTATTTTCATTCGCTTGTTCAGCATAGGTAGTCAAGTCCCATTTCTAATTTTGGCTGAAATTTCTGTGTCTTCTTTTCAAACTCTGGCAAATCACTGCTATCATCCAGTATCAACTTTTTTGCAGTTCAATTATTTTTGCACCTAAAAAAGATGTCAAATGTATTCTGGATGCTTCTGTTGGCCATTTAGTGCAGTATCCATTTCTACTAAGAACACCATAAATAATGGGATAGTTTTGACGTAGCACTAACCTCTGTCAAAGGCTGTTTCTCTGTATATGTTGTTTCTTCTGCTCTGTGCAACCCAATATAGCCGAAAATGCCAACCACTTTGGATTGGCCTTTTAAAATCAATCATTTTTTTTTCTCTTTTACCATGTAGGCCGATAAACCTGAGCAAATCTTTGACAATCATCTTCCATTGCCACCCCAGCCAATCATCTATCTGTCTAACCTTGACCCACCATCTTAAGCAGCTTCTTTCTTGTAGTTGACATGGTAGAGATGTTGGAAATTTTAGACAAAGGCCTTAGTCAATGTGTTCTCATTCGGAATGCTCAGGCTTTCTTAGGCTTTACATTCCTTGGTGCAGGGTGGTTGTGAAAATTCCCCTGCTAGTGCTAACTTGAAATAAGAGTTGCATGAATATGAGCTTTAAATAAAAATGTTATCAGAGAGTTGAAGCTACCCTGCATTCATATGAGACATTGATGTTTGTTGCTGTATCGTGAATGCTATGCTTCGGTGCTGTGTATTTTCATATGTATATTAGATACATGTCTTTTCTTCCACTACACTTCTTAGATTTTTTACTATTGATGTATGACAATGCCCCCTTTTTGGAAATGTTGCAGCCCCCTGAACAAAGATGAAATAGGAAAAATTGTGTGTGTCGCATAAAGAGCTCTTCTTGCTTCCCTGAACGCCTAGGGAATATGCAAGCCATATTTTAATACCATGTTTTCCCTTATGACACAGAACATGGACCCATTGCATATTAAAAGGAAAAGATATAGTTTAATTCTGATTGCCATTACATCATCAGGCCTGTTGGTGAATTTGAAGGGAACCATTACCAAATACCAATAGGTAAGATCAGTCATTAAGCATGGAGATTGGTCACTTTATATATTTTTGGCACAATTTAACATATAGAAAATGCAGTTAACTTGGACAATAGCGAAGATAACTAGAAAGAAAAGAACACCGTGAATGATTTATCTTTTAGATGTAGAAGCTTTTCGTTTCTTTATCTCTGCCTCATCAGAGGCTTGAAGTGGAAACAACAAAAGATTCAGCTAGTCTAATGCTTCTCTTGTTTGATAAAATTCTACGACAGTAACCTACAATCCTTATCGTTTTATGCATGTTATGCAAGCAGGTACCTGTTGTACCCAGTCATGTGAATTCTATCAATGATTCAGTGTCAGCAGAGGAGGCTGCTGACGACTATGAATTTCATGTTCGACAGTTAGTGAAAACACGAACAATTAATGTGTCTGATATTAGTGACTGCCCCAAGTTTGACCTCATCCTTCTTGGAATGGGCTCTGATGGTCATGTTGCCTCACTATTCCCTAACCACCCTGTGCTTGACGAGAAAGATGAGTGGGTTACTTTTATTACTGACTCCCCCAAATCCCCACCGGAGAGGATCACCTTCACTTTGCCTGTCATCAACTCAGCATCCAATGTGGTCGTGGTCGTGACAGGCGAGAGCAAAGCAGAGGCTGTACACTTGGCAATTGATGACGTAGGAGCTGACTGCCTGTCATTGCCTGCACGGTTGGTCCAGCCAACAAAAGGGAAGTTGGCGTGGTTTTTGGACAAGCTGGCTGCCTCAAAACTTGACGGTTCTCAGTTTTCTGAGTAGGGTCAAGCTATTACTGTCAATGTGTATGTTTGTACTTTGTATGTAGTGGACGTACTCAACACCTGTGGATCCTTTTCTTTACTATGACAACCCCTCCCGTTTGCTTTGGGTTAAATTCTCCTTTTTGGCTTTTATTTTTTTTGTTTTATATAACCCGGAGTGTCCGGGTCAGCTTACGCGCACCACGACTAATCTCTGGACCCACTGAACATCCTACAAGTCTAGTAGACATGTAAGGCACTGCGGAGGTAATAAGCATACATGCAAGACTCGAACCCAGAACACATAGACATAGCAAAGCCTGCCAACCACCTAGCTGCAAACCTTGGTGTTTATTCTCTCTTTTTTATTTTTATTTAGAGGAGTTGGAGAAGTGTGATTATCCTTTTTGTATGAAGAATAAAGTTGGGGCCTCAGTGCAAAAGCTTTTTCTGGTTCTGGTTTCTTTATGGATTGCGATGGTGGGATAGTAGTTCATCGGAAAGCCAGCCCATCGGGATGCTAAACAGATCCTGTCTTGCGCTTCGCAGAGAGATTACAAGTTCCATGACATTCTGTAGGCCTTCACTCTTTTTCTTTTTTCTTTTTTTATTTTTTTATAACGCGACCCTGACATTTTTAATAGCTTGTGAATGACAGAAAAGCAATCAACTGATACAGAGCCATTTTCTTGTACATTCCTGTTGCACTTGATAATCACAGCGTTCAAGGGAAATAAATATTCAGGGAAGAAAAGATAAAAAGAGAGAAGATTAATCTGAAAACTAATCCCGCCTTAAACGTGACATCACTTTCCACAGAAATCAAGATTAGCTATTCACCTACTTTAAATTATTAATTAATAATATCTAAATGGTACGGAAAATTATTATTTTTCCGTATCTAAACCACTTGAATTATAATAGTAATTCATAATAATTTTTTTTCTAACTTTTGTTTTTGTTTTTTTCTTTTCTTTTTCAAAATTATTTTTTTTAAATTACTTTTTTTTTCAACTTTCCTAATTTTTCTTTTTTTTCATTTATTTTTTTTGTTTTTTTCAAAATTATTTTTGTTAATTTTACTTTTTAAATATTGACCTGATTAAAATTTTTGTTTTGTAATTTTTTTTCTTTTAAAATACTGTGAATTGCAGCGATGTTTTTCCACATAGTTTTTTATTTTATTTCTTTATTTTTTAAAATTATATTTGT
>Ga0325403_1004582_pt1 | contig 12873 bp, 5 predicted proteins | sample PopdelMetagenome_19_FD_205665 | JGI IMG/M metagenome (GOLD analysis project Ga0325403, IMG submission 205665) | Populus deltoides microbial communities from Bellville, Georgia, United States - Xylem-PdKOR-R4 | ecosystem: Host-associated > Plants > Phyllosphere > Stem > Wood/Secondary xylem...
TATATTTTTTAGAAAATATACATGAAAAACTTTTAGAATTTGATTATATGCACAAAAACAAAACATATTTGTTTGTGTTTTTGAAATGAAGAGTTGTTTTATTTTATTTTTGGATTTTTTGAAATTTAAGAGAAAACCATATATTTTTAATATTAGGTTTGTATCTTATAGCGTAAGTCTACAATCCGATATAAAATGAAATTCTTGAAAAAAAGCATATTCTTGTGTTTTCTAAAATAAGAGATATGTTTATGCAATATGGATTCAAAATTAGTTTTCTAAACTCATTTTGGTCATGAACAAACTTAGCAAATTCATGATAAACATCATTTCTTCAACATGTATTGCTTAAGTTAAATTAAAACAACATTATTTTATTAAGAAGAAACAACTTAAATAGAAAACTTTTACTACATCAAAAACATTCAAAAGAGCTTTAAAAAACAGAATGAGAATATCATAGTAACAAAAAGAGCAACCATAACACTACTTGTCAAGCATTCTAAACTCCATCTTCATGTTTGTAAACATAAATATAAACTAAATGACAATTAAAAAAACAACTTAAACAGGCAACATGGACTCCACTTTTAGATTAAAAAGTAATACCTTCAAGTTACTAGAGCAACTACTACCCTCTTTACTTTCCATTGTCAAGTGTTGCGTCTACAAGATTGATGCCCTTTCAAAACTTAAGAAATCCTTATGCTAGGCTCTTAAACCTTCACGCTTAGAGTTTCTTTATCAATCTTTTCTCATTTTTTCCTTTTTCTTACTCTAATTTGTCAAGGTGTATTTATAGTTTTTGCTATGCTTTTTTATGGATTCAAACATACATTGATCAAAGTTTAATCCTTTGACCAAAATGAGAGGGTTTTAGAGTACATTTTACTGTTATAAGCTTTGTACTTATGCTAGTTTTACAATAGTGATTTTGCAACAAACTTGGGTTTTGGAAGTTTTGGTGGTTTTCCAAACTTGAAGACCAAGAAGTTTGTTTTTTACCTTTTGATTTTGAGAGAAATGTGATCAACCTTTAGTAAGAACCTACTAAGAAAGCTAGAAGTGTGAACACACAAAAAAGATTAGTGGTTTTCTGAAATGGGTATCACGTTCACCGATGACTGAGTTACCCACTTTTAAGGTTTTTTTGGAGCAACTCCGATGTAAACATCATCGGAGACCACCTGATCTTCGTAGAGGAGAGAAGTATATCTTTCGTTTAGATCCATCCTTGCTCAATTTAGAAGTGAGCAAGGAAAATACAGTGATAGCTTATCGGGGACAAGATGTTATTGAATTCTTTGAAGAAAATGAGATCTAAATGTTTAATGAGAGTAGCTAATCTTTGTAGAGGGGGTGTTTCTTAGTTGAATAATGGTGGTTACAACCTTAAAGGTAGTCAGAAATGTCATATTTATTCGTCTAAAAGCGCGTACTTAATTAATCAAAACTGTCAAATAAGAAGCTAAATAATTGTGGAATGACGTATTGTCTAGGTTAAACCCTAGAAATTAGGGTTTTTTATTTGAAATTTGAAAATTTTCATTTTAGTCCTTGTTTTTCCAATTACTTTTAATTGCACCTATAATTGCATCCTTAACTTTTAATTTCATGCAATTTCACCGCTGCCAAACTCAATCATCAGCCTCATAGTCCAACGTCATTTTCATCTTGGTCTTTGGTTTCTGATTTGTGAACTTGGACCCTTAATTGACCATCAAAATTTTAATTTTCTTCAAATTGACCCCTGATTTAGTTAATTCCAGCCCTTATAATCACACACCTTTTTTAATTTGGTCTTTGGTTTTGGATTTCTTCAATAAAGTCCTTAATTACCCATCAAACTTTAATATTTGTGTAATTAAGTCTCTGATTTGACCAAATTAAACTCTTTAAAATTGCAATTCGACTCTTAGACTTTAATTTCTTCTAATTAAAGCTTAAATTGACTTCAAAAATCAATTTTTCTTGCAATTAAGTTCTCAATAAAATTAATTACGCTTTCAAAATTCTCATTAAGTCCTTACCTATCTAAATTTGTATTTCTTTACCCAAAATAAAAATATTTTCACCAACAGAGCCTTTTGTCAATTAGAACTGGGTTGCTAATTTTGCTATTTTTACATATTTTGGTCCTCTAACTCTTACACTTGTCACTTTGGTCCTTCACCACAAACTTGGGCAATCTTATAGGCTTTCTTCATATATATCCTCCTGTATTTTGGATTTTTTTTTCTATTCTTTCTCTTTCTTTTCTTGATTTTTTATAGGGTCAAAAATAGATAACAACAACTTTATTGATCTTACTTTGTTCATTGTGATTTGTTCAATTATCACCATTTTACTTACGAATTGTATTGTATCCAAAAATAGTATCGTGTGAATAATAGTTTCACTAAATAGATAATAACAACTTTATTGATCTTACTTTGTTCATTGTGATTTGTTCAATTATCACCATTTTACTTACGAATTGTATTGTATCCAAAAATAGTATCGTGTGAATAATAGTTTCACTAAATAAGTTTCCAGAAAAGACTGGACAAACTATCTCGTTTAAAACTTGATGTTCTTAGACATAACTTCCTATACCATATCTATTAACCGCTCTAACTTTTTGTGTATGTGAACATTAACGTATATGTGAACAGTAACCAACCAGATAACTTTGATGTCAATCTTAAAGAGTATAAGCAAGATAAAAAAAAAAAAAAAACATGATCGAACCAATAAGATAGTGTAAACTATCATTAACAAATCAATAATCACTTATTAGAAATTATAAATCAATAAGATATATGACATGCATCAAACCATTTAAATTGCATTAAAAAATTAGAAGCTAAACTATAACTTTAAAACAAACATATATAGCAACCTTCTCAAATTAAACAAAAGGAAAAACAAGTCATAACAAATCAAAAGGTTATAAATTAAAGCACATAAAATTAAAATTAAATCTATATGTAAGAATATAGCAACCTAAAAGGAAGTTCAATTATAACTTAAAATTTTAAAGATTCTAAAAAAATCTTTCACAATTATTATTATTATTATTATTATTATTATTATTATTATTCACAAGATAAACAAAACAAAGTATAATACGAAAAGAATAGCCTTAAGATTGTTTTTCAAAGTTGTAAATAAATTACACTAGTGGATAATGATGTTTAGTTTATCAAATGTGCTTGTTATCCATGTTCTTTAAAAACATTCCCAGCATATAATGTAGTTCTCAAGCTGAAGGATTTTTGTTTTGTTTTGAAAATCTTGGGTTTAATGGGTGTAGCTTATGGGGGTAGTAGTTTATTCCATGCTACTACCATTGTTATGAGACGAACAAACCAAATTGAGAAACTCAAAATAATTCAGTGGTCTTCGACTCCCTAAATTTTTTAGAACGAGATTGTTAATCACTTTAAGAATATCTTTTTTTACATCACTAAAGACATTGGCATGGATGGTATGAGATGCAATGAGCATGCTAGGCTCTCTACCCATGATGCTCTTGATCTTTTGAATCCTGATACAAAGGACGAGGCATTCTATGTGTTAGTTTAATATATCTTGTATTCAATTAGTTGGTTACACGTGACATTATTATATTCATGTAAATACATATTAGTATTAATAAAGGCTTGATTTATTTTTTATATTTATATAATATTAGGTTAATGAATCTAGAGTAAATATAAAATTCATGGGAAAAAAATGCTTTGCTAAGAAAATTATAAAGTTGTTATAATTATAGGATTCTTATTGCATCAAAGCATTGTTCCTAAAATATTCTTGGTCAATATTCTTTTAAATATTAAACATTCATTAGAGTTGTAAAGACTGATACATATTATACTCTTTCTTTTATGAAAGGAAGCAGTTGTTTTTATAAGCCGAGGTATAAGAGATACCCAGAACTAATATGTAGGTGTTTGTCATAAGACATATACACTGAACTGATCCGCGTGAAAATTTCATATGGATAGATCACCTATGTTTATGGAAAGGCTCATGTGACGGTTGTGTAAGTGATCCTTAGACTTGAGATCACTAAGTTATTTTATATAAGAAATGTTATGTTTTGATCTTGTTATATGTTATCTTAATTAAAATAACGAAAAGGCAGACATTAGGTATAGTATGAACTATATGAAGGTACTTAAGTGATCAAGAGAGGATTCATCACCCTAGGTGAACTAGAAAAAATATTTTATTTGTTCTTAATTCTCATTGACTGAGAAATCTTTGGTTAAGGTAGAATGAGATTTGAAAAGAGTTTCAAATCTTATTCAAACAATCAATGATTATTATTTAGAGAACAAACACGATTTAACATGACAGATATACTTCATGCTTTAATGTCAAATCAAAATATTATTAATGAAAAGATATTAATTACACTGAGAAACCAGTAACTGAAAAGTTAAGTCAAACTACTAGTGACTTTTCTAATATTTGGAGGATCATGACACGTTGCTACAAGATGCATCTGATCTTCAAATATAAATTAATCAATTGTTGAATTGATAATAAATTAAATTGTTTAATTTATTTAATTCTATTTAATTAGAATTAGAATTTATATTTGAGTCAACATATTAGGAATATAATGGGTCACACACATTATGAACTATTAGTCAGAAATTAAACTAGGATGATTTAATTAAGTATGACATGATTAAAATATATTTTAGAAATTAAAGACTAGAATATAATTAATACAGAGATTATATTTCTAAACCTAGAAAAATCAAGTAAGAACTTGATTGAGTTAATTTCTAAAATTGTCTTGAATTAATATATGGATATTATTCAAATAGCAAATTGATATTTTGTCAAATTATAGAGTTTTTCATATTTTCATATAAATAGTAAGTTATGCCTCTTATTGTGTTGAGATTGTCTGTTAGACATAAAAACTACGTAAATACAAAATTAAATCTAGCACTCTAGGCATAATAATCACTTTCTCCTAAATAGGAATTTAGAAGATTTCTCACTATTGGTTCGTGTGGATTACCGTTGGAAGTTGGCCAATTGAATGGCTCTCGAATAATTTTGTTTTATTGTTTTCGTTGCGCGTATGATATTCAAAAACCCAGCTTTATGCTCTTAAAACAATGAAATCTTATAAGAGTCCTAATCAATATGGATGGCAACTGATATTTTTCAAAACATTTTGGGATATAGATAGGGATACAATTAATATTATGGTTCAGAATGCTTTTACTACAAGAACTTTTCCTTTGGAGTTGGTGTAGAACCTAATTGTGCTCATTCCCAAGGTCCAAAACCATACTAGTTTCGACCAAGGTTCTTGTTAATTGTATCCGTTCCTTGCATAATGATTGCTTTATCACAGGAAGATTGGCCTCTGATTATGATAATATTAGTGTTGCATAAGAACTTAAGTACAGAGGCAATTAATATGGGATGACTCTCAAAATTGATCCAGTAAAGACGTGTTACCGAGTTGATTGGCGTTTTCTCAAATGAGCGTTTATTGATTTCATTAGTTTATTCAATTTTGAATCCTGAAGGGGAGAAGCTAGATCCGCCCAAAACTTAGGGAGTGCATTAAAATTAACCATTAATTTTTTCATAAATAATTTTGAAAAACTAAAATAGGATTTTTAAAACAACAATTTTTTTAATATATAATCTTACCACATACTCACCACTAGACTACTCACATCCTATCACAATCATCATTAATATTATCTTATTGTCATCATCACAATCATTATTATTGTCATAATATCATTACCGTACTATGGTTACCACAATCACTATATTTACTATAATATCATTTTTATTTCACTTCTTTTATTATTATTATTATTATTATTATTATTATTATCTCCTTTAACATTATCACAATTATCATTAATCTTATTAACACTACCACTATTATTTCTAAAACATTCACAAGTATTTAATGGTAATCTTTACCGCTGCCATATTATTATAAATATTCCTATCATATCATTATTACTCTTCACAACTATTATTATTTATCAATAAAATTACAATCTTAAAAAAAATAGTTGATTTACTATAAACCTTATCACCACTTGTAATATCACATAAATTATTGTAATTATTGCCACAACTGACATGTTTGTCATTACTATTATACAATATTTAGTTATAATGATTAGATAAAGTAATATTATTACCTTTTATATATTTTTAGTGCACTATTGCATTTTTAAAATTAATTCCATGTAAATTTCATACATCTTTGTTAAGAAAAAATTAGCTTTAAAAACAACAAGTAATAAATATTTTTTCCTGAAAACAGAAAATCAAAATAAAGAATGGTATTAACAAAAACTAATTGAGGTTATTGTTCCCTTTCTTACAAAGTATTGTTCATTGTAACAATACTTTTTTTAATTTTTTTTTCAATTTCATCCTTTAACATTAAATTTATCGGAGATTGAGCTACATAATTTATTTGGATATGCTTTATATGAGATTATTCTATTCTCATTACCTGAGTCGTGAGTTTTGCAAGCTAACATGGTTGACTCGGGTTTTCTTAGGTCTTTTTTTAAAATCCACAGGGTTTTTTTGGGTCCTTTTTTGTAAACTACTATTCCTCTCCCTACAAAGTATTGTTCATTGGAACAATTTTTTTTTAAAATTTCATTCTTTAACATTAAGTTTATTAGGAATTAAACTTCATAATTTATTTTGGTTTACTTTCTATGAGGTTATCTTAGTCTCATGACTCGAGTCAAGGGTTTTACGGGTTAACCTAGTTGACTCGGGTCTTTTGTCAATTGAATTTTTTTTTTAATTTCATCATTCACCATTTAGGTTGATTGAGAATTAAACTTCATAATTTGTTTTAGCTTTCTTTCTATGATCTTATCTCGGTCTCATGACCCGAGTCAAAGGTTTGACGAGTTAAATAGGGTTGACTCAAGTTTTTTTATCATTTTTTAATATTTATTTCAATTTCATCATTTAATATTGAATTGTTTAGGAATGATGATTCATGATTTGTTTTGGTTTGTTTTATATTGAGTTATATTAATCTCATGATCCAGGTTTGATAGGTTAACCTAAGTTGGTTTGGATTTTTCTTTATTTTTTTAATTGATTTTTTTTTAATTTTATTATTCAACATTGAGTTGATTGACAATTGGACTTCAATATATTTTTTGATTTTCTTTGTATGAGATTAGCATAGTCTGATGGTTTAGGTTGTGGATTTTATATGTTAACTTGAGTTGAGTCAGATCGATCCAATATATTATTGTTTTAATATTTTTTTTAAAAAAAAGATGTTGTATTGAATATTTTTTAATCAAACTATATATATATATTTTTTTTTTGTATAAGTTGTTTTTGAACTTACCAAGTTGAAATTAAATTATATAAAATCAATCTCTACATATTTTTTTTTATTTAAAAAAAACAAGTTAGCAATGTTAGATATTTCTTTCATCTTGAATAATAATAAATAAAAAAAATGATCCAACCCATGAATAGCATAGGTAAATCATCTCGTAAAAAAAAGGTTATTTTGCGAAGAGCTTTTTTGAACTATCTCCTCACAATCACATATAGGCAATCTTCATGTCAGCATTGCTTCCATGCTATAAATAAAATCATGCTCATTGTAGGCAAAGGTTAAATTGCAATTTTCTCCCCACGGTCAGCTACCATTAAACTCCACCTTCAATGAGTTCAATGGATCCATCATTAAACGAAAGAAACTGTACTCGTTTGCTTTTCCTTATCTGGGTCCAATTGGATCCTAGGTGCAACACTATCATATGAAAGCTCTTTGATTGTCTAATTTTATGGTCCAAACTGTACGTAGAGAAAGCTCTTTGATTGTGTCAATAGAGCTTGGTTATTAGGTTTATGAACTAACTAGTAGCAATAAGTATAGACATCAACATCTTGATTTCCTATTAAAATGTGAACAATAATATATTTAGATTTGGCCATCCCTCCATTATTAGTTTATGATTTTGTGGTTCTTTTAATTCTTCTTAGAAGCAAGCATGTGCCCACGAGCTCTACTTTTACAGGTTTTGTTTGCCACCGAGATCTTTCCTTTTGAATCTATCTGCAGGTAGGAATAACAGATGACTTTGACTATTTAGATCTTTTACAAGTTATTCCACTCGACTTTGTCACTGCTCATAAGCCGGAAGCCAGATGGAGGGGTCATTGATACTGAAATAATTCGAACGATATCCACTGAATGTTTTACCACTAAATGTGATATGGTTCAACCATGAATTTCTCATGAAAGACCTTTAATTTTGTGCTTGAGTTTGATAGGGAGACCTTTCAGCCAAGATTGTGTTTTTCCTTGGAATTTAGATTGTGTTCCATTCAGCCATGATGGGTTTTTGGCATGAGATAGTTTTAGGTAGCCTTGGTTTGTTCATGATGATGGGTGCAATCCGATCTCTTTGATGGTTCATTTTACCAAATCATGTTAGCCCATATATGGGTCTGATTTGAGCAACAAAGTAGGCTTGTTAAGAGCCTGTATCAGGTATGATTTGATTTATATTAATGATTATGGGTTTGGACCACATTGAATCCAAAGTTGGCTTGGGCTAATTAAGATGTTAGAATCCTTTTCTTACAAGGATCGGCAAAATATTATCATAAAATTAAAAGGGAAATTCATTCATTACTATCATAAAATTGATGCGAACACTGAAAAAACTTGATGAACATTAGGAAAACAAAAATTTCAAAAGGATATGACCTGTTCTTGGAACCTTAATATGGTACCAACATATATAAACCTTATGATCACATAATCACGCAACCCACAATCAAGTTTAAGATCTGATCCTAGAAAGCCGAAAGAGGTTTGATAGAAATGTGACACAATGAAAACCTGTCTCAAAGCACCGGCATTATTGGAATGAAGTCGAATGACGCCACGAAACTAGTTAATCTTCAATAAGTCAAATTCAGTTCATTTAAGAACCAAATAATGCAATAATCTCTCTCACACGTTAAAATTGAAAAGTTCATAAATATTATTCATTAAAGATTTTTTTTAATTTTAGGCTTCACGTGTGTTTAAATAGTTATAAGAAATTAACCCTAATGGTCTACCATTGTGGGTTTAATTGATCCACTTACAAAAAATAACTTAAAACCTTTATTAGTAAGCCTAAATTCTGATTCAAACAAACATTGGATCTTAGCTAAAAACCAAAGTATTAGTATAAAAATAATAATGAAAACAACAAGTCTGGACAATAGCTTGTTGATGTCGCATATAATAGAAAGAAAAACAAAACAAAATATCTTAATTTCCTAGCTTAAATAACTTTTGGCCAAGATCCACCTTCTTAAATACTTTAGAACTGCTTAGCCAACTTTTAAAGTCTTTTAAATGCTAGGAAAACTGATCTAAATAGGAATTTAATTGTTAAAGTCTTCTTTCCTTGTAGAACTAGAATTTCTTTTTAGAACATGGAAAATATTCTTGAAAATTAATTCTCATTGTAGCCACTTATCACTTTCCTCCCTTAACTAGGAGAATCAAATCTTTAGCATTAAATAATCCTTTCAAGTCTATGATTCAGACCTGATAGCCCCTTTTAGTTTACTTGCATGACTAGGAAACTTACTTCTTTCTTGCTAAATATTCTCTTAAATAAATGAACAATAATGAATGAATTTCCCTTTTAATTTTAGGATAATATTTTGTTGATCCTTGTAAGAAAAGGATCTCAACATCTTAATTAGCCCAAGCTAATTTTGTACCCCATGTGATCCAAACCTATAATCATTAATATAACTTAAATCAAACATAATACAAGCTCCCAATAAGCCTGCTTTGCTGCCCAAATCAGACCCATACGTGGGCTAATCTAATTTGACCGAATGAACCATTAAAGAGATTGGACCGAACCAGTCATCATGCACTAACCAAGGCTGCCTAAAACTATCAAATGTCAAAAACCCATTATGGCTGAATGGAACACAAGCGAAATTCCAAGAAAAACACAATTTGATCGAATGGCCTCCCCATCAAACCCAAGTGCAAAATCAAAGGCCCTTTATGAGAAATCTATGGTTAAACCGTATCATTCTCTCTCTCTTCAAGAAGAATCATCCTCAAATCTTTAATAGGAATAATGATTTATTCATAGGCCTGTTGTTTTAGCCTTAAGAATTCTCTTCTTGCTAACTCTTACCCCCAATAACACTGGAATGGACATAGTGTATGATAAGGATTTCAAACAAGTATGTATAACTAACCACTTATGTACATACTTTTGAATAATAACAATGGCTGCCCTCTTTTGTTTTTCATGCTTGTGGTGTTGTTCCATTGAGGCTTGAAGATCATAGAATAATATTTTACACTTATCAACTTCTCATTTTAAAACCCCTACACCAAGCCTTAGTTTCTTATATCCTTGCTCTGGAATCCTCTTTTATTCCCTCTTCCTTTTTGAATACATGACACCTTTTTTAATATACCAAAAGACTCAATTCAACGTAACGAATAAAAGTGAGAGGCTTTCACGACGCAACCCAATTATAAATATAGACTCAAGAATAAATAAATATATTGAAAACAAGCAAAACAAAACTATAATTACAATTTCACGAGTAGCAAAACAAATTCGTACGAATTATGAATGAAATGAAGATGCAAAATAAAACAAAAAAAATAATGAAGACACTTATTTGACTCTTAAATAACCCAAATATAATAGAAATAAATAGTAGACAAACACGTTTTGAAACTTGACGCAAATCTAATTGTTACGCAATTTTAAAACACCAAAATTGAAACCCACACCTAATGATATAAGAATAATCTAAAATTCAATATGTAGAATCCTGATACCCAACAAACTACATATCTTAGTTTATAGGTTGTTCTCTTATGCCTAGGTAACAAAACTCATCTATGATCAATTTGCAGCAGAATTAAACCCCGAATTGAAACTTCAAGCAAACGATATTGAAATAAGCTCAAATTTAATATATTATGCGATTTCACCCCCCGGTAAAAGTATACAAAATTTAAATTAATTCTAAGGTAATTTACTTAAGGTTCTCTAAGAGTTATGTTTCTGTGACAGAATTGCAATAAGCATTGAATAACGTCTTTTTTTATCTTTTTTTTTACTTTTATTTTACTAACATGTTTATAGACAGTAACAAAATGATTTTTTTTTTTACTATGATGCTACCGACACAAAGAAGAAGAAGAAGAAGAAGAAGAATAAGATTGATGCAAATACTAAAAAAAACTTAATGAACACTAGGAAAACAAAAAATTCAAAAGGATATGACCTGTACTTGGAACCTTGATTTGACACCAACTTATGTGAACCTCGTGGTCACGCAAACCACAATCAGGATTATGATCTGATCCCAAAAAACTGAAAAATATCTGATAGGAGTGTGACACAATAAAAACCTATCCCAAGGCACCAATACTATTGGAATGAAATCAAATGACGTCACGAAACCAATTAATCTTTGATAAGCCAGATTCAATTCATTCAAAAACCAAAGAATGTAAGAATATCTCTCACACGTTAAGACTGAAAAGTTCTGAAATATTATTCATCAAAGGTTTTTTTTTCAAAATTCAGGCTTTATATTTTATTTTAAATAGTTATGAAAAATTAACTCTAATGGATCTATCATTGTGGATTAAATTGACGCACTTATAAAAAATAACTCAAAACCTTTACTAGTAAGCGCAAACCATGATCCAAACAAACATTGAATCTTAGTTGAAAATAAAAGTATTAATTAAACTCAAATATAAAAATGATAGTGAAAACAAGTGTAGACAATAGCTTGTTGATGCCATATATAATAGAAAAAAAAAACAAGATAAAATATCTTAATTCTTTAGCTTAAATAACTTTTGGTCGAGATTCACCTTTCTAGATACTATAGGGCTGCTTAGCCCACTTTTAAAGCTCTTTAAATGCTAGAAAATCTGATCTGAATAGGAATTTAATTGTTAAAGTCTTCTTTCCTTGTAGGATTAGGATTTCTTTTTAGAACATGGAAAATATTCTTGGAAATTAATTCTCTTTGTAGCCGCCAATCACTTTTCTTTCTTGACATGAAAATCAAATTTTTAGTATTAAATAATCCTTTAAAGCCTAGAATTTAGATCTCATAGCCTCTTTAGTTTCCTTTCATGACTAGGAAACTTTCTCATTTGTTCTAAATAAAAGGAATAATAATGAATAAATTTATCTTTCAATTTTAGGATAATATTTTGTTGATTCTTATATAAAAAAAAATAATCCAAACATCTTAATTAGCCTTAGCTAACTTTGAACCCCATGTGACCCAAACTCATAATCATTAATATAACTTAAATCAGACCTGATACAAGCTCCCAACAAGCCTACTCTGTTGTCCAAATCAAACCCATATATAGGCTAACTTGATTTAGTCAAATAAACCATCAAAGAGATTGGATCGAATCTGTCATCATGCACAAACCAAGGTTGCCTAAAACTATCATATGCTAGAAACTCATCATAGTCAAATATAACGCAAGCTAAATTCAAATGAAAAACACCATCTTGCCTGAATGGTCCCCCCATCAAACCCAAGCACAAAATCAAAGGCCTTTTATAAAAAAATTCATAACTAAACCATATCATAATGTCCCTTCACGTGCACACCAAATAAAGCAACACATCGCGCACATGCTAGCATGTACAATGCATACGCTTGTTTTTTTTTTAAATAATTGATGCAACCATATTATTTGATAGTTTCACCCCCATTTAACTAGTATTTTGCCTATGTTTTATATATAAAATGCCTTGATATTCTTTGTTTTATGTTTTGAAGGCACTTTTGGATGAAAGATGCAAA
>Ga0325403_1004585_pt1 | contig 12870 bp, 2 predicted proteins | sample PopdelMetagenome_19_FD_205665 | JGI IMG/M metagenome (GOLD analysis project Ga0325403, IMG submission 205665) | Populus deltoides microbial communities from Bellville, Georgia, United States - Xylem-PdKOR-R4 | ecosystem: Host-associated > Plants > Phyllosphere > Stem > Wood/Secondary xylem...
TTCAATGCCTGAATGAAAAATCCCAAAACCGAACCAATAGGTGTACTGGTTTAGAGGGGTGAGGTCGTAAACATTCAAAACCACCTGCGTCTCACTGTTATTCGAATTATCATTATCAGAGCTCGAACTCGGTAAATCCTCCGCCGCCCCCATTTTTAACCCAGATCCACAATTCAGCTGTACAAACGGCCACTTGATTAGCCTCTCACAGATCCATCTCTAGCAATATATATATATATATTTTTTAAAAAAAAAACAACGAAAATGTTCATCTCTTTCTGTTGAAAAAATTATAATGATGATGAGATTTAAAAAACACACTCAGAAACAACTGTTTATATATATATATAAAGATTTTTCTTCGGTTAGGGAAAAAAAAAAAAGGAAGGTAGGGCCGCAGCCACCTTTTCTTTTCTATTCTTCCCCGGTTCAAATTTTCTTCCCAATCTCTCCCTTTCCTTCGTATCTGTCCAATTATGTCCGGAGTAGTGACGACAATATTGTGAAAATCTCAATTTAAATGTTTTAAAGTTTATAAAATATCGCAATATAACTAAAGGAATTGGAATTTAAAAAATACGAATAGAAAATCAATATCACAATATAATCCAAAAAGTTGTTGCCGGCACGCCAGAGCGTAGAAGGCATCCGTACTTTTTCTTCTGGTGTATAATGCATGCTGAATAATAGTGGGTTAATTTGTCGCTAATCAGCTTCTTTTTTTCTTTTTTTTTTCTTTTTACCCTGAAAAATATAGGTTATTTTTTTTTTATATTTCAATTTCAGTTTTAATTCATTTAATTTCTAATTTTTATCCTTAATTTTTTTATTAAATTTTTATTTACTTTCAATTTATCCTTCAATTCTAATTTGTCATATGTAATTTTTTTCAATATGATTCTTTTTTTTAATTTTTTTTGGCCATTTAATAAAAGTTTTGATGGTTTTCAAATTCATCATTCAATCCAATTTTATGATGCATTGTTTTTTTTTTAATTTGATACTCATTCTTTTTTTATCCTTTTGTTAAATTTATTTTTCTTTTCAATTTAAACCTTCAATCAAAATTTTGTTCTCGCCCTGTAATTTATTTATTTTTTTACTTTTTACCCTTATTCTCTTAATTGCTATTTTTTTATTTTGTATAATTGAATTTTTTTTTCAAATTTAATTTTTCAGCATTTGATTTATTAAGAATTGGACTTCACATTTTTTTATGGTGCTTCTGGTTTAATAACATGAGTCACAGATTTAAAAAGTTAATGCGAGTCAACATCATTTTTTTTGCATTAGTTGTTTTTATAAAAAAATTTACTTCCTGGTTTTTTTTCAATTTATTTTCTATTGGATTATTTTAATCTCATCACTTAGATCATAAATTTTACATCTTAACTCGAATTAGCTTGTTTTTTTATTACCCAGGTTACATATCTATTATGCTATCTTAAGTTGACTTGAGTTAGTTTTTTTATTAATCCAATTATGAACTTCTCAAAGTTTTTTTTTCCAAGTTATCATGTTTTTTTAAAAAAAAATACCCGTTTATTATCATTGTCAATTTTTTTACCATCTAATTAAAATAAAATCAATTTATTAAACCTGGTCGGTGCAATAAGTTGAATTTTTTTATTTTTTTAAAATGTGCTTGCATATCAATTTTTACGCAAAAAGATAGGATGTCTAGTAATTTTCTATTGGGCTCACTTGTTAATAAATGTCACAGGATAATGGATATATATCAACACTTAACTTATCGAATAAAAAACCAGCTGGGACTCTCTTTGGATGCTCAATTGCTCATCAAATTATTAAATAAAAAACTAACTCTTTTAACCTCTTGTCTTTAACTCAAAAAATTTGAACACAACATATGGTTTTAGAAACAGAAGCTTCCAAATCAAAAGTTTGATGATAGGAGAACCCAATATTGCAATTAAAATTTGAAAAGATACCCTTTCAAATTTTTACCTTTAGAATTTGGTCTCAATCATTTGAACTCTTTTAACTTTGATCCTTAAAAATTTTAGTATTACAATCCAACCCTTGATTCAATATTCCCTCACTTAGATTATGATGCTCTTAAACCTTTTAATTGTGTTAACTGTTAAGACTTGAACTAAATCAATAATAGCATTCAACTTAAAAAATGATTTTTTAATATTTAACTTGGAAAATACATACATAAAACTCATTGTTCTTAGAAAAAAATCATACAATTTGAGCACTATTTGGCCTTGTGTTTCCTTCTTGTTTTCATGAACATTTATTAATATCTGAATTGAAAAGGATACATATTGATGGGGTAAAAAGTTTACAAAATAAAATAAAAAAACAAGAAAAAGAAATATAACCGTAGAGGCCAAGGCTTTTTTTTATCTCCTTGCAAAATCTATTCCATGCATTTCTTCTTCTTCGCCCACATGCATGTTTAATTTGTACACACACCAGGAGAAGAGAAGGATATTGTTGCACAAAACCTAGAAAGGTGAGAGAAAAGGGAAAAGAAAAAAAAAGAAAGAACGGAGTGTCAAGGCACACTTAAATTTTGATAACGATATTCTTGATACCACAAAAACAAATCTCAGTGAGATAAACCTGTTGACATCTTTGAAGATATTCTTTGGAGATTGGAGTGGGCCACACACATTATCCTAAAGTAACGTGTGACCCACTTATCATTTGGTTTGGGTCAAATAGTCAACTTTTTACTTGTTTAGTTTAAGCCAAAACAATTAAAACTCTATCCATTTTGGCCAGTTCAAATAGCTAGCTTTTTTCTAGCTAGAATTTCAGCTTGACACCTAACGATACCCAACACACAGTCTATTCAATCCTACTTCGACACACACACATGCATGTATGTTTTTTTTTAGTTCTCAGGAATCAGCACACAAACTTTTCATGCACACATTATGTTTTCTACATACACCTTTTTCTATACAAAGCAAACATCATTTTTTTATGCTAATAGATCTTGACCTATTCATGTACATGTATTATAGTCAATTGGTTGGTTACACATGACACTAACTTTGTTAATGTAAAAGCATATTTGTTATTAATAAAAGCTTTCTTTATCTTTAATATTCATTTATATTTTATTAATAAATCTAATGTTTGATTAATAAATCTAGAGTAAAGATAAAGTCTCTAGAACAAAAATATTTTGCAAAGAAAATTTTTAAAGTTATAATTATAAGATTCTTATTGTATTAAAGCATTGTTCTTAAATGTTCTTGGTTAATGCTCTATTAAGATTGAAAATTAATTTCATTTATTGAGACTTGTACATATTATGTTCTTTTCTTTATAAAAAGAAGTGGTTGTTATCATAAGATGAGGTATGAGGAATGCCTACAACTAGCATGTAGGTGCTTATTAGATGACATGTATACTGAATTAACTTGAATGGAAATTTTGTATGAAGAGATCACTAGTGTTTATGGAAATGATTACATGATAGTTATGTAAGTGATCCTCAAACTTGAGATCATTAAGTTATCTTATATAGAAAATGTTATACTTTGATCTTGATTACATGTTGTCATAATCAAGGGTAACAAATAGTCAGATATTGAGTATATCATGAACCATATGAAAGTATTTGAGTTATTAAGAGAGGATTCATCACCCTAAGTGAATTAGAAAAAAAATATTCCATATGTTCTCAAATAGTATTAGTTATGAAATTCTTGTGTAATATGGAATAATATTTGGAAAGAGTTTCAAATAATCAATGATGGTGTTAAAAATAAACATGATTTGATAGAGCATACACATTCAATTCTATAATATCTAAATCAAAACATTCTTAATGAAGAGATAATAATTACACTAAGAAATTGTTAATTAAAAGGTTAAGTCTACTCACTTATGACTTTTCTAATCTTTAGAGGATTATAACATGTTGTTAAACAATGCACTTGATCTTTAAATATAGATAAATCAATTGTTGGATTGATAAAAAATTAAATTGTTTAATTTTAGTTAATCCTAATTTATTCAGAATTATGATTTATATTTGGGTTAACTTATTAGGAACCTAATAAGTCATACACGATAAGCATTATTTTTTAGAAATTAAACTGGAATATTTAATCAAGTATGACTTGATTGTGAATAAGTTTTAGAAATTATAGACTATAATATAATTTATACAGGGAATTAAAATTCTAGACCTAGAAAAATCAAGTAAAGACTTAATTGAATAAGTTTTTAAAATTATCTTGAAATAATATATATGGTGTTATTCACGAGGCAAAGTGATATTTTACCATTTATAAGGTTATTAAGTTTTCTCCATAAATAGAATGTTATGCCTTATATTTTCTATGTATAAAATAATTATGTAAGTTACATAACAAAGAGAGCTAGCACTTATAGACATAGAAACCCCTCTTTTCTAAAAAGTGTTTTAAAATATTTCGCACTCGTGATTTATGTGGATTACTATTAGAAGATGGACACTTGGATAATTTGTGGTTTGCGACAAACAAGCCTTGAAAAAGTTGATCAAACCTAAAAAGAAGATTTGATCTTGAGGTAATCTTTGATCAAACCCTTAAACAACCTTAGATTGTCTAACAGGATCTTAAGACTCCCAAATTGTTTTATAAATTCATCGTTTTTGCTAATGTATGTGTTTCGAGAACCCAACATGACCATCACTTACATTTCCACTAATAGTGGCATGACACATTAACCAACAACCACCATGGTTAACCAATAGTTTTTTGTTATATGAAAAGTGTTGGATAGAACCGACAAACATTATTTTTCCATCCAATTGATTGCCAACTCCATAACCAATTGTGAGCATCAACTTCTTTATCAATGATATGTATCCTTATTCATGAATAAAGTTCACAAGTCAAAAATAAATAAAAAGACTGGTTTATCATACAAGCAATAACTTAGCTAGGGTATACAACATATAAGTCCATACAAAACCATTCTAGTCCATACAAAACCATTCTAGTCCATCCAGGCTAGGCCATATAATTTCCAAGCCAATACGATACACAACTACACATAAATACACACTCTTAACAACTTCATTTTATTTATTTATTTATTCCTATAAATTATTTTTTCCTCATATATTTATTGACTTAAGTATCAGAGGATCCTCTATTCCTTAAAGGACTTGTTTTTTTCAAGAGAACATCCATCCACTAGTCAAGTCCATCAATCATAGGTCAGCCCAGTCACACCAACAACCAACGATATAACCATGAAAAATTCATTTTTTATCTGAACTTTTTTCATAACTTTATTAATAGCGCCGTCTATAGAAAAATAAACAAAAGTTTTTCATTCATTATTAAAAGCATTTTATAGGGCTAACAAAAATTTAGGACAAGAGAGAGTAATAAATCTTCATACCATAGAAACTCTAGCTCCTCCAGCTCTCCAATAACTTTTCCATAAAATGTAAGTGCTTATAGATATTACTCTATTTATACTAGAACAACTCTGCACTTCTCCATTCTATTAACAAGAAATACAACATGCAACTTTATTATATGCACCAACTGTATATAAACAACTTTAATTTCATGAAGAAACAAGATAAAAAACATGCAAAGTGTGCATATACTCCAACTCTATAAATGAGTCGTTTTAGTTATAAAGAGCACTCCTCTATAGGTCCTAGCCATATGTGTGACTATCTCCATTAATTTCCATCTTACTCTCATTTGCATGCTCCCTGATAAAAAATCCTAAATGCGAGACAAGATTAGTAACCGCATGATCTCCTAAGAATGAACACTAGTCTCACCAGATGGGAGACTCTCTACTTTTTCATCAAATATCACACATTTGCCTATCAAAGAATGTGTATTTACAAAGTCTAATCTGGACAACTATAATGTTCTCATAAATTCTAGATAACACATTCAAAATGTTAAAAGCATCCTAAAACTTGTGACATAAAAGTGTGATGCCATAAACAAAATCCTTCCAACAATATTATGTGGATCTGCATGCATATGACATCATAGCATAGAACTTAATTTATCCTTTATTTTTATGATCATAACTTCAAACTCATCTTTCACTTTAACATAAGCATTCTAGCTAAAAAAATAATAGAGTTATTCGCCATCACATAATGAAAACATAAGAGTATCAGGGTATATATTCAAAGATTTAACAAAAAAATACTCAACGTGAAAAGACTTATTGAAACCATTACCATAATAGCCTTAATTAATGGAGTCTATAATTTCTTATAGGAAAGATTGTATATTATCCCTAACAGAACTCTCATCAATGTTAAACAAGTAATGAAGAATTGAATTAGGGTGGAAGAATCTAGCATGACTAGATAAGGACACCCTCATTTCTGCTCACAAAAAATAAAGTCTTTCTAATGCCACCAATCTCCTATAAAAGCATCTAAAAAATAGCACCAAGGAATATATTCATAATCATTTAACATATTCATAATTGTATTAAACATGTGATTAACAACCCTAATTACTCTAATGAAAGCTCTGATACCACTGTTGGGTTCTTGAATATCATACACACAGTGAAAACAATAAAACAAAATTATTCAGGAGTCTATAAGATCCTGTTAAACAAATCTAAGGTTGTTGGAAACCACGTGTCATTCAATTATCCAATCTCCAACGGTAATCTACATAAATCACTAGTGAGAAATATTATAAATCTCATTTTAGGAGAGATGGATTGCTATGTCTAGAGTGCTAGCTTTCTATTTTGTGACTTACATAAATTTTCTGTCTAATAAACAACCACCCAAAAATAAGAGGCCTAGCTTACTATTTATAAAGAAATTTGAAAAAACCCTATAAATTAAAAAAATATCAATTTGCCTCTTGAATAATATCCATATATTAATTCAAGATAATTTTAGAAAGTAATTTAATCAAGTTCTGACTTGATTTTTCTAAGTTTAGAAATATAATCCTTGTATTACTTATATTCTATCTCTTAATTTTTAAAATATATTTTAATCAAGTCATACTTAATTAAATCATCCTAGTTTAATTTATGTTATGACTAATGGTTCTTAATGTGAGTGATCTATTAGGCTCCTAATATTAAGCTCAAACATAAATTATAATTCTAATTAAATAGAATTAAATTAATTAATTTATTATCAATTCTACTATTGATTAATTTATATTTGAAGATTATGTGCATCATCTAGCAACGTATCATGATCCCTTAAATATTAAAAAAGTCATTTGTGGTTTGACTTAACCTTTGTGTCACCTGTTTCTTAGTGTAATTAATATCTTTTCATCAATAATGTTCTGATTTAACATTAAAGCATGGAGTATGTCTACCTTGTTAAATCATGTTTGTTCTCTATATAGTAGTCATTGATTATTTGAATAAAATTTATTCTTTTCAAATCTCATTCCATGTTAGCCAAAGATTTCTCAATCAATAATATTTGAGAACAAATAAAATATTTTTTCTAATTCATCTAGGATAATGAATCTTTTCTTGATCACTCAAGTACCTTCATATAGTTCATGTTATACCCAATGTCCGCCCATTCGTTATCTCGATTAAGATAACATGTAACATGATCAAAGCATAACATGTTTTTTATATATAAGATAACTTAGTGATATCAAGTCTAAAGATCACTTATACAACCATCACGTGAGCCTTTTCATAGACATAGGTGATCTTTCCATATAGAATTCTTATGCGGGTTAGCTCAGTGTACTTGTCTTATGACAAGCATCTACATATTAGTTTTAGATATCTCTTATACCTCAACTTATGAAAACAACTACTTCCTTTCATAAAGAAAAGAACATGATATGTAACAGTCTCTATGGTTCTAATAAATGTCTAGTATGTAAGAGAGCATCGACTATGAACATTTTAGGAATAATACTTTGATGCAATAGGAATCCCATAATATAACAATTTTATAATTTTTTTTTCAAAGCATTTTTGTCTCATGTATTTTATCTTTACTCTAGATTCATAAATCAATTATTAGATTCATTAATATAATATTATATGAATATTAAAGATAAATTAAGTCTTTATTAATAATAAATATGTATTTACATTGATACAATAATGTCACGTGTAATCAACCAATTGGCTACAGTGCATATTAAACTAACAGTAAAAACCCCTAGTAGTGTCCAATAAGGCGTCAATGGATCAAAGTCAACAAAGAACTGACAATGTTTTTCTAACTCAAGTATGCATTAAAAGGTCCAACCCTATGATCAAGGGATTCCAAGAATTTGATTCTTTCAACAAAATCCTATGATACAATTCAACATGTATTGGGACCATATTCTTTCAAATAGGTAAATTTTAAGTCGTTGGACTTCAAACCAGTGCTAGAAGTTTGATCATGAGTTGATGAATTTCAAATCATCACCAAAAGTACTAAGAAGTAGATCTTGAGTCACTAAATTTCAAACTAGTGCTAGAAGACTGATCCTTCAATGGTGGATTTCAAACCATCACAATAAGTACAAAGAGGTAAATCCTGAGTTGCTAGATTTCAAACTAGTGTTAGAATATTGATCCTGCATCGGTGGATTCAAAACCATCATTAAAAGTACAAAGAGGTAAATCTTGAGTTGCTAGATTTCAAACTAGTGTCAAAAGATTGATCCTACATTCGTGGATCCCAAACCATCACCCCAAGTTAAAATAATATCAAACATATCATTTGTACCAAGAAGAATCATATTTGATCATCAAAAGGTTTCAATTTAATTAGCATGATGGCTAGGTAAGTCATTCATGGACAATAAGTTAGGTCACTTTTCTAAATGACCAAGATTTCAAAACAATTCCCCAGTAAAGTTTCTTAGACTTTAGTAATATTTTAAAAATTTTATGATAAATGTTTTCTACAAGCTTATTATACAAAGTCTTTTATAAAACATTGTACCGTAAGCATTGTAAAGAGAGAAAAACTATCATAATCCATTTTTACCCCATATACATGTAAGAAAATATATAAATTCTAAAAAAAATCAAAGAAGAAAGGAAGTTCACAAAATATATTTACTTGCTAATGAAAACAAATTGTTTAGATTTCAATTAAAGAGGGCAACATTTTTTAAGAAAAATTGGGTGTAATTGGAGGAATTTAAGGATCAAAGACTAAAATTGTCAGATTGTTAAAATATAGAAAGTCCTATTAATTCAATTAATCAAAGGCGTAATGGGATAAATTTCTATTTTCATGACTAATTTTGGATCTAATTGAGAAGTTTGTAAATCTAGGGACTACTATGAACATAAACAAAAACCAAAAGGCTTTTAAAACTTGAACGAGGACTCAATTAAAAGAATCTAATTGTTTAGTTTGAATTTCAAGCTCAATTAAAAAAATAAAAAATTTGAATGTATTAAGGTAAAAAAAAAACATGCTAACATTTAGGGACCATTCTGAGTCTTTTCCATGCCTAATGACATCGTTTTATAGCTAGGTTATAAAGTCATGCTAATTATTATCTCTTTTTTCCTTAATAAAAAAACCTTATCTTTTATCCCTTTCACCCTCAACTAAATGATTCATTGTCATTTTTTATGATCTTAGCATCATTTCTCCATGTCTCCATTGTCATCCTTTTATAATTTTGGCATCATTCATGCCTTGGTTAGCCTTTCTCCACATGTTGATAGGTAATCATGTCCTTATCCTTTACTTTTTCATTTTTTATATGGTTATGGTTTAACAGTTGTTTCATTGAACCAAGTGAGAGAGCATCTTGTGTTCTTTCTTGTCACAAGTCTAGCTATCCTTTTATCTGTTATTCTTGATGACTTGATTTTCTATTGGGAAATCCAATGATAATTTTGGGTAAGTTGGTGGTCCTACTTTATAAATTTGGGTGTAAGGTTTTGAAAAATTACAGTAGAAAAATTAAAGAGACTAGAGTGATTGGATCGTGAGTAAGATAAGGGAATTAAGGTTTGTGAGTTTATTTTCTCTAAATCTTAGAGAAGAGTTTGACCATTAAGAATATGTAAATTCAAGTTGTTTTAACAACATTGTTTGCTTTTAAGTATAGGTATAACTCTTATCATTTGCATGTCACTGTTTATATGTGACCTTTGACACTTTAATTAATATTGTTGTTTATTGTTGTGTATAACCCTGTAATATTAATTTTAAATTACTGAATGTAAAAAATTTTAAAGTTACCATCCTTGAGCTATCATGAGTTTGTTGTTGTGAGTAATCCTAAATTTTTTTAGTTATTGAGATAGTAGAGCCTATTATAGAGTTACATTAATTGTGTTATGCCATTGATGAATTAAAAATATGTGTGTTGAGGTTGTGGTAAGAACTCATTTAAATGTTGAGTTTCATTATTTTAATGATGGATGACCCAAAATGTGATGTTGATTTTTCTTTGAAAGGGTTACTGATTTAGAAACAAAACATGCATCTTTATTATAGTATGTTCATAGTTGGCTTTTGTACTTGATGTATGTTTTATTTGCTTATGTTGATATGTTATAGTTGGTTTCCTACAAGTCAACCCTAAGACCAACCAAATTAGGTCTTCTAAAAGACATATCTTTCACTAAGCTTGGGATTTTCCAAAACTATTGTCATATGTTTCCTTCAAAACTGCTTCTAGTCGAGAAACATAGACTAGTTTCATCTTGTATTTTTAAGCATTGTTAGTTTCCTAACTCAAATAAACATCCTGCCTCTTCCCATTTCATTATGTTTGTGAATTTTCCAGTACATGAATGCTGCCTTATTTAGCTTTTTAACAAAAACAATCGAAACCTAGCATACATGAATTTGTGGGTTTTGGAACTAGTTTGAAAAACCTAATAGGTCTCAACCCACATAAAAAGACCTAAATGGGTTGACATTCCAAACTAAAAGAAAAGTCATCCTTGTGTTTTCTTAAAAAAAAAATATTAACCATCTTACCTTGTTTTAAAAAATAAATAAATAATCATGTCAAAATATGTTTTGCTATTCACTATTAGCATTTAGGATAAATGGACTCTAACATGAACTATTATCTTGAATCTTAAAAAAAGTAGCTCATCCTTTTAATTTTTAAATGAAAATATATCTTTGAAATGTCTATATCTAATATTCACCATAAAATTAGAAGTATTGGCTTCTTTAATGAATTCTCATACATGCATGTTAATAAAAATCCAAAAAGTTATTCATTTGTTGTGTATGTACATACATGAGTTATTGTACTGGTATGTACAAACATTAATGAGGGACAACACGTAAAGTTGGAATCATAAGAAGGTGATAGTTAAATAACCTTAAAAGGACCTTCATGTTAAAGTTGGAATCTAAAAGACAAGTGAACCCTAAAAGGGTCATTTTTCAAAACTTAGTTCATAAAGGACCTTCATGTCACCAAATCCTATTCCAAATAGATGAACACGTGATGGTCACTGTTTAGGTAGAACTGTGGCATACAATCTTCATTCATTTAGCAAATATTACGAGTGAAATTTGGGTATTATAGAAATAATAAACCTTAACAAGGACTTATTTATGGATCCTTCTTATGATTCAGGTTAGATTCAATGACCCAATATAAGTTCATTAGTTATTAATTTGCAAGGTTTGGTATGTCATTATCAAGAATAACAAGGTGTAGACATGCCAATTCACCAAATATTATAAAAAAAAAAAAATAATTGGAAGTGACCAAATAGATGAACCATACCTTAGAATGGTTAGGCTTTAAATCAGTCACCCAAAGTTTAACTCTTAGCAGTAGACTCTCTATAACCTTTGTAGATAGACCAGTGATAGATAATTTATAACAAATTGTTAGGAATAAAAGACAAGAGTAACAGTGCAGCTTATCTTGGGTAGAATATTTTTGAGTGATAATGTCTTTTCTATAGTATAATCAATCTTTTATTTTAGAATTCTAAATACCAATAAAAATTTTATAGTGTTCATAATACTAAATTACAACTTCTTTTAACAAAAGAAAGGATTGAGGGCTAATTAAGTTTCTATCGTCGTGCTAACACTCCCTAGTTATTAATAATTAACTATCAATGCTTATCCTTTGATTACCAATGATTAACCACTCCCTAGCTATTAATAATTACTATCGATGCTTATCCTTTGATTACCAATGACTAACCACCTAGTAAAAGGTTCTTTTTATGTTAAAGAAACAAAAAAATTACAACAATGAAAAAGTTACTGATAAATAATTGATGGGTTTTTTTATTGATTTTTGTTTACAAAAGATAAAAATCTAATTTGTCAAAATAATATATTTTTAATATTGTTTCCCAAATAGTATATTTTGTACCAAGTAAGCTTCACATTAAAAAGAAAAAAATGCTATTTCTTTTAAATACATGTTATGTAACATAATTTTAAAAAAAAAAATAATTCAAAAAATATTCAAAAATATATATTAATAAACCACTAGCAACCCTCCACTCCCTCTATGATTAGAATGTTGGAGAAACAGGTGTTGTATGTTTATTTTGCTAAAATGTTTACAAGCAAATATTTTCTAGATTTTCTTGTGTTTATTTCTAGAAAATATTTTTCAAAAAGTTTGTTTCTGATAAAATATTTTACTGGAAAAATAATCAAAGTAAAATATTTTGCAATCAACTTTAAAATTTAGTTTATTAACTGAAAAATATTTCCAGCTCATGAAGTTTTATAAAATATTTTATACCAATAGTAATTCAATTATAATATTATCCAACTATGTGAATCACCACCACCACTATTAAAAAATTATTACATTTAAAATATTTTACATGAAAATATATTTTAAACCAAATATTAAAAAATATTTTATATGTAAAATATTTTACAGAAAAACATTTCACAAGTAAAATAATATTTTTCATGTATGAAATATT
>Ga0325403_1004586_pt1 | contig 12869 bp, 3 predicted proteins | sample PopdelMetagenome_19_FD_205665 | JGI IMG/M metagenome (GOLD analysis project Ga0325403, IMG submission 205665) | Populus deltoides microbial communities from Bellville, Georgia, United States - Xylem-PdKOR-R4 | ecosystem: Host-associated > Plants > Phyllosphere > Stem > Wood/Secondary xylem...
CACAATTTTTTAAATAAAAACTTATAATAAAAAGAAGTCACTAACGCCTAGAAATGCCTTTGTAATAATCCTAGCCTTAATTTACTCATATTTCAATTCAATCTTATCTTATTAGAATCATTTAAATCTGAATTTGTTTTTCTCTTCTATTTAAGTAGAATTTTAGGTTATGAAAAATATAGGAAAAACTTATAGAGACTTTCTATTACGTCGTGGAAGGATTTAGACAATCTCGAATATGTTCTTATGAATACCCGAGGAACATGAATATGTTCATAAACTATTTTTTATTTTTTTTCAATTAGGTATTTGTAGTTGATTTTTTTTAATTCAATAAAATCACTATTATTATCACCTTGAATTATCAGATTTAGTACAGGCATAAACAATAATATAAGAAACATATATTAACTACACCGATAAACTCAACAAAGAATTTTAAAAGAAACTTATGTAGCTAACTTCTTTTTTCTTTATTAAGTCATGGGAGGGTTTGACAATCTCGAATATGTTCAAAAACTATCTTTTATCTTTTTTCAATTAGTTTTTTGTAGCTAATTTCTTTTAATTCAATAAAATTGCTATTGTAATTAAAAATTATCAAATTTGTTATAGCCTCCTAATATCGGCAATAAAAACAACATTTATAAATGAGAAAAGACCTTTTAGTAGAGGGAAAATGACGAAACAAAAAATCATTTAAAAACATTGTGAGAAATAAAAATTCAATGGCGGTTCACACATCCCAAACCAACAAACCATAGAACCCAACCCTAAACTCAAAACACCAAAATCCCACCCCATACAAACTTGCCTCAAACCCAGGCCAACTCCGAACAAACCCACCCTCGAAAACCCACAGTAACATAATATAATGACCACCCTTTTACTATCCCAAACCAACAAATCACATAGCCCAATCCCAAAATGCAAAAACCAAGATCCCACCCTGTAAGAACCTGCCTCGCACCCAAGCAAACCCTAAAAAAACCCACCTTAAAAAACCCAAAGGAACACAACAAATTGACCACCCTCTTCCCACTCTCCTTCCCTTCTCTCTCGTGAGCGAAAACCCCAAAACAAAAAAAATAACTATTTCTTGAATGTTGAAACCAAAAGATAATTTTGAGATTTTAATTATATTTAATATATGTTAAAATATCAAATTGTTCCTTATCCTAAATATAGCTAAAAAACCAGAATGAAAATATAAAAAAATATTTGAGAGTCGGTTTTAAAATTCTTCTTTTAAGAGAATGTAATCATTTTATTGTATTTTAAAATGTAAAATAATCAAATTGTTTTCAATCAATCTAATAATAACTAAAATGATATTTGTGAAAAGACCAAACTAATTCCTTAGCTAGTTCAATAACAAATAGATATGAGTAAAAAAACCGATAAACCGATTAAATCGAGAAAACCGGAAAAAAACCGAATTAACCAATTAAAAAATCACAAAAATATTCTGGTTTGGTTCGGTTTCGTTTTCTAAAGTCTGAAACCGATTGAACCAAATCGAACCGGTTCAACCAGCCAACACTTAAAAATAAAGTAAGTATAAATACAACACTTTCTAACCCTAAAATCACTTTTAGCCATCAGCCGCCCCTTCCCTCCCTTTAGCCCCCCTTCCCCTTCTTCGCATATCCCTCCCTCCCTTTAGCCCTCCCTTCCCCTTCTCTGCATATCCCTTTTAGCCCCCCTTCTCTGCATATCCCTCTCCCTTCCCTTTACTCCCCTTTGCTTTGATTTTTCTCCCCTCCCTTTACTCTTTGTAAACCTAAAGTTACAGGCTTTATAGGGTGCATGCATGATGTGGGTAAGTGCCAAGTTGTGGATTTTTTTGCCTTTCATTCCCCCCTTTTTTTTTCCTTGTTATCTTTTGCTGGCTTGTGTGGCTGCTGGTTTGAACAATTTGTTCATACAAGTTTCATCAAACAAACATGACATCTTTTCTTTATTATGCGTAACAGAAGCTTTGAATTTAGAGGCTCTTGTTTTAATTGTGGGCGGTCGGGGCACAGAGCATCAAAATACCCAAACAAGAAAGATTTTTATTTGCCTTCTTCGACGTAGGGATTAGGGATTTGTTTTGGACTGTGAACAAGTTGGAATAATTTCGGTTTGAACCGGTCTTTCGGTTCGGTTCAGTTCAAAAAATTAAAACAAAATAAATCAATTTGGTTGTTTATTTTGGTTCAAAACCGGACCGAACCGGAAATAGTCAGCCCTAATAACAAAATAGTTACACTGTTCTAACAGTGTATTTCTCTGTATATACACACTGTTTGCCAAGACCTATTAGTTTATTAATAACGATAACAGTAATTCTAGTTGACAATGTTTCAAGAGAAAATAGTCAAGCCATTTGTGGGCTGTCTGGGTTGGTTTGTTTCCTTCCTTTGAACATTCCTTTCCTTGCAATTTTAGTGATTCTTGAATGGTCTTTATCAGGAAAAACAAAAAGGAAAGAGGGGTGGATTCAACTTTGAACATTCCTTTCCACTAATGGTTGAGACGAATTGTGAGATAACAGTAATTCTTAGAGGCGAATTTCATGGGAAATTGAGACGAAGATTCTAGTTGCGTATCTAAAAAGAATGCGACTAATGGTTTTCCAACTTTCAACCTCGTTTTAGATAAACTGAAACATCGTCGATTTAGTTAGCAACCAATGATATTGGCTTAAATCTATTATATGACTAACTTTTAAAGATGTATTGTTTTATCTTCATATTCATGATCTCATAATGGGTTTTGTCTTGAAAGTGTATCTTTCAAGGAAAAATTTAATCCTGAAATCTATAAGTTGCTTGGATTTTAGATTCCTAAGCATTGTGAGATAATGATAACATCATAACCTTTCTAGTCAAGAGACATGAGAGCGGAGAACACATAGTTCACATTTCTATAAACTACGTACATCAAGGATGGTGTTAGCTTAAAACTGCTTCATGACTGGCCTTTCAAGATGTATTGTTTTATGTTTGAGCTCATGGTGATCTTGCTGTGAATTTTGTTTTGAAATACTTATAGGTTGTAAGAAACCTCAACCCTCGAATTCTAGCAAATGTGGAATATTAATATTACCAGCCACCGTAACTCACGCATGCTTACAGTCAAGGAGTTGTCAATTTTAAAAGCATCTAGTCAGTTTGGTCAAATGGTTCAAGTTCAGAACATGTCGAGAACCATTTTAACTTGAAACTTTTTCCCACGATCACTAGCTAGCTAGTAAGAGGTTAAAACATAATTTCACTTGACTAAGGCGATCCTTCCACTTGGTGTCCTTGACTCTATGATCTTTATATATCCAAGTTGAAAAACAAGGTCAGGGAATTCATTGATTAAAGCAAGGAAAACCTGTGTTCCCTCGAACCCATCCCTTTTGTGGGGCATGAGCATGTCTCTGTGTGGTTCAAAGAGAATAACAAATCCCGTATGACCATACAGCAACATAACTGATCTAGGCAAGGCATGTGGGGTTACCTAAGCTAAAGGTCTCAGCTATCAATTCATTCCCCCATTAAATTCGTACGTACATGAATCAGTTCACACAAGATTGAGAGGCTAAACCACACAAAGATCAGTCGGAGAGGCCAAAAATATAGACACTACACCACATTCAATATCAACTTTATCGGATTCTACCCAACCCCACCGCAACGAGAGAGAAAGAAAGAAAAGAGAGAGATCCTCATATCCCCACAAACAGCAACAAACAGATCCTAGCAGGCTTTTGCAGTGATAGCTTTTCCTCCTTCATACATCCCATGCATCAATGCGTTCATACATGAATGTTGGCCAGCAAGCATGCATCATTGGAGCTGCAATATTGCGGTAAAGGTTAAAATTCAAGATTTTGCTTCGGGATGCCATGTGTTCGATTCTTAGATTCCCGAGACGGAGAATAGGAATTAAAAAATGCTATTTCTATTAGCTGCTCTAAAGCCCATTGAGCCCCTTGAAAAAGAAAATATGAAAAAAACATGACGGTGTTATTTTTTAATATTCTATTTTTGTAAAATTTTCTTTGGACTAGGAGGTTAATTGGAGATATTCATGTGCCTAATTGAGTTTCCAGCCCCTTGTATTACTGCGTGGGTTTGATGCTGATCACTTTGATTCAACATGAGACCAACTGATTTTACGGTTTCAGCTTGTTCATAAAGAACGAGAGACGTTACACAAAAACGAATGAAAATGTGAAAAAAGAAAACAAATGAATCAATATTAAGTAAAAAATTTCTTAGAAACTGTTGATTTAGTGTGGGGTTTTTAAATTGAAATGTTTATTTGATATGATATTAAAAAAGTTGGTAGTTTAAATCCCATCACATCAAATTTTTTTAATGATGTAACATTTTAATATTAAAGATAATATTTAAATATTTAATAAGTTAAACTAAATTAAAGAGATTGGTAAGATTAATATAAACTAACTTGTTATGCTAATGAATCCATAAGTTATATGGATATCTTGACGTGGGAGAAGCGAAGGATAAGAGATTTATTACAAGTCAAAACTCTTAAAAACTAAGAACACTATAAAAATGAGAAGACTCTCATAATACTTAATTTTATTCCTTTATATCTTTCTTTCTCAGAAAGTTATTACAATTAATTATATAGAAAAAACTAGAGAACCCTAATAATATTGAATAAAAAAAAATTAGGGAAGAATATCCCTTTTAAGTAGAAAAAAACTAGAAAAACATCATAATAAATAATAGAGAAATAAAATTAACTAAGAAAAATATCTATCTTCCTAAAAAAGCTCATGTATTAGTCTTACCGGATTAGAAGGAACTCGTCCTCAAGTTCAGTCTTTAGTTAGAAATTGTTCTTCATCAAGAACATCGTTTTATGTGTGAATCACCCCATCATGGGTCATAGGTCCCTAACATTTTTGTGCAAACCACCTCATCATAGATCCATTCCTAACATAATACCTTTGTGCAGACAATTTCATCATAGATCCCTAACACAACACTTTTATGCAGACCGCCCTATCATAGATCCCACATCTTGGATTTTGAATGACAACAACTGATATGGATGAAAACAACACATTAGTTTTTGCACATCGTTTTCTTGAGTGGAAACCTCTTCATACCCTTTTATACAAGCACATCTTATTCTACAATCTCTTCTAGCCATGATTATTCTGCAACACACAACAAACCAAAATAACCATTAGGGATCATTGATCTCTGATACCAATTGATGTAGGTGGAGCGAAGGATAAGGGGTTTAGTATACAAGTCAAAACTTTCAAAGACCAAGAACATCATAAATATGAGAAGACTATCAAAATACTTAATTTTATTCTTTTTTATCTTCATTTTTCAAAACATGATTACAACACTTTATATAGAAAAAACTAATATCGAATAGAAAAAAAATAGGGAAGAATATCCCCTTCGAACAAGAAAAAAACTAGAAAAACATCATAATAAAAAATAAAAAAAATAAAATATGAAGAAATAAAATTAACTAATATATAGAATGTCATATATACATATCGTAACATATAAATGACATTTCTGCATTCTCATTCTAAAATCAACCCAAACCAATAATTCATAAATATCTCTTAAGGTAACTAAAAATATATCTTCATCTAAACAACATTATTAAGAGTATGTAACAATAAAAAGAAATATTTTAATATGATGGATTTTTAGACTTGCTTACTTATATAGAGTTAAAATTGAGTCAAATAATGATAGTCGGGTTATTATATTATAAAGGACACATGTTAGAGGACACAAATCATTGAGAAGGTCTACTAGCCTAACTATTAATATAACTTTCAATCATAAAAGATTATATCTCTTCTGAAAATAATGATGTATCTGTATATTGATCTGACCATATCAATTTAATAAAATTACATATTGATAATATTTTGCTTACTAGCATCAATATTTTCTAATTAAAAATATGTTCATATAATATAATGTAAGTTTGTGCAAATCCAAAATAGCCTTGCATTTATAAAGATATTTTAATAAATTAACATAAAACCATTTTTAAATCTCACTTGTTTAATTTTTGGGTTAAGATTTTTTTTAAAACATTTTCTAACAAAATATCCATTGATACTTGCTTTGCTTATGTATTAACATTTTTATATTTGAAATTAAATTATATCAGTTCATAAATGCGCTTATAGCCTCCTACTAAATCCATTGACCGAATGATCTATCAATTTTTCAAATTGACTTATCAAATTCAATTTTCACTCATTCATCTTTTATTATTATTATTATTATTATTATTATTATTATTATTATTATTATTATTATATATACCCATAAAACCCATATCTTGCAAAAATGATTTTGAGTAACCACACTTGCATACAAACAAAGCTAATTTGTGATATTCTACATTCTATAATTGAGTATTGAATGTGCACCTTTTGTTTTGAAAGCATAGGCAATAATACTTTGGTATAAAGCTTGTTAGCTATATAATTGAGCCATATTTTTGCCAAAATTTATTTTTTTTTCCTTAAATTATTATTTTATTATTTTTTATCATTTTCAGGTGCTGATGTTAAAGATAAATTTTAAAAAATAAAAATATTATTTGATGCATTTCCAAGTGAAAAACACTTTAAAAAGCAATTGCTACCATAATACCAAATACTACTATACAGGAAATCATAAAGGTACCATCAGCACCCAACCTGATTAATGGGAATTGTTGCATAAGGTCTGTAGACAAGTCAAATATTATCTAAAGCTTGTCAAATAAAGTAATGAAAATACAAAAAGTAACACCTTTTACATTTTTTTTAGAAAGCCTGGAATTGTTTTTTAAACTAAGCATGGGTCGACTAAAGCAAACTATCACATGTTGAAAAAATATTTATAAAATAACACAGTTTAATAAAATTCACGATTAGGAACAGTGATGTTGCCACGACTTTGACAAAGTTGTTATTCTCAACCATGACTTTAACCCCTAACCCTAAATAAATCCTAAATCACCCTCACCCTAAACTAACCTCAAATGATTCATTTCCGAATCCATTATTTCCTACGAATCTACCTATGAGTTTTCTCCATTGCTACTTTTTGCCATCACCTCTCTTGCATCAGAGTTGTTTTCACTGTCACACCTTGTACTCTATGGATTCTTTTTGGAAAAATAATGCTTATACCAGTTGTTATGCTTAACTTATTGGCATCATATGATTTATCATTATCTTATGTTGTCACCTATTTTGCACCAAGATCAATGTCCATTGTAAACAACACAAACCTTGATTTATTTAATTGTATAATCAATACTTGTTGTAATATGATTTATATCAATATTCCATTTATGATAAACCCAAATTTAATAAGCATTAAAAACCCTTAAAGGCCCTAAAAACACACGATCTTAGGCAATGTACCTGAACCCAACCATTTTTGGGCTCATCATCAATGGCATAGGCTCAGCCTATGGATCTTACTCTCAACACCTCTAGATGTATAAAAAATCTCTTAATATCATACCATATTTTCATATTTTTAATGTACATGTATGAGATATTTATCTCTGATTAATGATATCAAAGCAAAATAACTCTTTAACCCCTCCTCTTTATCAAAGGACAAGACTTATAAGTTGTAAATACTCATGAGTCCTTCAAACTCCAAGTTCACAACCTTCATTCTTCAATGCATACATATTTTCAAAGCATCTCTTTCTAAAATATCATTGTTTAAACTCTCTCTATAAAAATACTTATATATCTGAGATTCTCAACATCTACCAAAATAGACGTTTTGCAGGTACTAACTACCAGCCACCTTGGATTACTAAGTAGTAGGCATCACCTACCAGTCACCTTAGTTAGGAAGAATGGATAAAATTGCTAGAACTAAGAGATTAACTGATTATTTAACATATAAGTCTTGCTCTGAAGTTACTTGGATTTTTCAGGACATAATCATTAGTAATGTTTGTGGAAAACTGATCAAAAAGCCATGAACTATTTTTCTAGTGCTGGTTTTTTACATCCTTAATAACCATTAATGGAAGATAGTCAAGGCACTCCAAGAATAGAACATGTGACAGACCTTGCCATAATAAACACTTCTATCTAACTAAACTTCTAACAGCTCATCAATCAAGTGCAACTCCTCATCTATGTTGTGTTGGCCGTTTAGAGGAAAAATCAGGCTTTCCCACCTTGGTAGGTTTTGGTACCCACAACATCACCACCCTTATAAAGGATTGACCACATATTGCTTTAGTGTAATAGCACCACTTTTAAAGGGATGGATCAGCGGGCTCTGTAATGCCTAACAAATCACCTCATGATACATTATCCTTGATAAAAAGTACGTTTATGTTAAAAAATAAAATAATTACATCTTTGACATACATTTCTTATTTGCACATCATCAGTGGTTAATCTTGGATCCCCCATTCTATAGTGTAGTCTCAGACTGACACATTCTCCAGGTGATGCCTAAATGTCTCTCACCAATTCACCAGGGGTTGATCTTAGATCCCTCATTCTCGAGTGCAGTTTCGGACTGACACATTCTCTAGGTGATGATTAAAAGATTCTCACCAACTTTCATCATAAAAGATTGATTAAGGATTTTCCTAATGAAATAGCATAACTCCCCTTGGAATGGATTGATGAAGAATCTTTCTAATGCAATAACACCACTCTTCAAGGAAATGATTGATTAAGGATCTCCCTAGTATAATAGGACCAATTTCTAAGGGATAGACTTAGTCTTCCTAGTACAACAACACCACTATTTAATGGATGGACTTTGTTTTCCTAGTGCAATAACATCATTCTCCAATGGACCGACTAGAGGCCTCTTTAGTGCAATAGCACCACCCTCCATGGGTTCCTCTAACTACTCCTCAAGTTTCCTTTAGCCTCTTAGAATTTTTAAGTACGAGCTCCACTCTTCATGGGTTCTCCCCGGTTATTTAGAAATTTTCTAAGGCTCCACCCTCCACGGGTTCTTCTTAGCCTCTTAGAAATTCTTTAAGTATAGGTTCACCCTCAATGGATTCTCCCTAGCTTCTTAAAAATTTTCAAAGTATAGACTCACCCTCCTCAGGTTCCCCTCATCCTCTTAGAAAATTTTTAAGTATACATTCACCCTCAACAGGCTTTCCTAGCCACTTAAAAAATTTAAGTATGGGTTACACCTTTCATTGGTTCCCCAGCCTTTTAGAAATTTTTTAAGTATAAACTCACCCTCATCGGGTTCCCCCTAGCCACCTAAATGTTTTTTAATTATAGGCTCCACCCTTCATGAGTTTCCCTAACCTCTTAGAAATTTTATATGCATAAGCTCACCCTCAATGGGTTCCCTATAGTCTCTTAGAAGTTTTATAAATATAAGCTCACCCTTAATGGACTCCTCTCAGCCTCTTAGAAAATTATCTAAGTATAGGCTCACTTTCATCAGGTTCCTCCAACCACTTATAAATTTTTTAACCATGGTGCATGCTTTTACACGCGAGCTCTTTGGTATATTACCCGGGATTTTCACCCCTCTTTTTATATGAAGAAAATTTGACAAACTCGTCATGATAATTGAGCATTCTTCTAAAGTTTTTATATTTCAATATCACAAAGACTTGGGGGTTACTGATAAATTTAAATTTAAAAAACCTAAAAAACCCTCAAATACCTAAAAACTCATGATCTTAGACAACATGCCTGGGTCCAATTGTCAATGGGCTTATTCTTGGGGGAAAGTCCAACATCATGGGATTAGTCTAGAAAAAAAGTCTAACCCTTATGGGCTCAGCATAGGAGAAGAGCTCAACTCTCATGGTTACCAACCCAATACATTTTATATCTTACTCGTTTTGCAATCCTATATATATATATATATATATATATATATATATATATATATATATATATAAAATCTCTCAAAAGCCTACAATATCTTCATTTTATTAATTTATATGTAAGATATATTTATTTATTATTAATGTTATCATGATAAAATGATTTTCTAGTTTTTTTATAAAAAAAAATAAAACTAATGAGTTATAAATATCAATTAAATTTTTTGAGTTTCAATTGTTTTAAGATTATTTTAAAAAATATATATCGAAAATAAATTTTAAAAAGTTATAATTACACTAGAATTGCTTGCTAATAAGGACTCGAGCCCTGTGCTCTATCAGGTGTAGGGCAGCAATGGTCAGCGAGCTGGTACTGCAGTGTATATATATATATAAAATCTCTCAAAAGCCTCCAATATCTTCATTTTATTAATTTATATGTAAGATATATTTATTTATTATTAATGTTATCATGATAAAATGATTTTCTAGTTTTTTTATAAAAAAAAATAAAACTAATGAGTTATAAATATCAATTAAATTTTTTGAGTTTCAATTGTTTTAAGATTATTTTAAAAAATATATATCGAAAATAAATTTTAAAAAGTTATAATTACACTAGAATTGCTTGCTAATATGGACTCGAGCCCTGTGCTCTATCAGGTGTAGGGCAGCAATGGTCAGCGAGCTGGTACTGCAGCAGCAGCCTGCATGTTGCGTCAGATTTTCGATCGAACCTCTACAGAAATTTGCTAATGTCCAGAGATTTATGTCAGGCAAGGCCTGTCGGTAGGGCTAGTCTGCCAACATCCTAGCCAATTCTACTTACATATAAGTGCAAGTACTGCCAGCAGTATGGTAATTAAGAGTTGTTTTTTTAATAATATGGCCCAAATTATTATTTTTTACAAACTATCTAACTCAAAAATATTTTAAAAATAGAATAAATTCATTGATTGCACTATTAATAACAACACAATTTATCAATAATTATTATATATACTAAAAGGAAATAATCAATAATCTTTTACTATAAAGTATAATTATAAATTTTGTCAATTTTTCACTTTAGAGATGATAAATATGTAATTTTTATGTTTTTTTTTTATTTTAAAAATTTTTTTATGTTTTTTCTTTAAACTTGGTATTTTTATTATTTTACACTTGACCTATTTTTTATTATGTTTTGTAATATTTTTTTGTTTTTTGTTTTTATTTCCTTTTATTTGTTTTTGGAAAAAATATTATTCTTTACGCTTGAAATACTTATCACTCTACACTTGACTTATTTATATCATTCTTTTTGTTCTTATTTTTATTTTTTATATAAATTTTTTTATCCTTTTCGTTTTTTTTCTTTACATTTTTTTTTGAAAAATTATTATACAAAAACTACGAAAATGATATTTCACTATAGCAATGCAATATTATTTTATTTTTTACTTTGTTAAAAATTAGTTTGGGATCTTACATGTTTTTATTAACGCATATAATCTTCATTATATTTTATTATATGTAAGTATCGATTTTTTTATTCACAATTGTATTTTTTACTAAATGTTAAAAAACACGTCAATAACACATACATTTTAATTCTTTTGTATTAGAAAAAAATATTATTTGACCTGCAGCTTGGCGAGTTGAATAGATGCATTAAATATTTTATTCTTTTGCGTTTATTGACATAAATTGTTCTTGATTTATTTAATTAAATGCATATGTAGGTTTTTTTTTATTTATAATTAGGAATTTTTTGTAAAAAATATGTATTTGAAAAGCTTGCATATTTATTTTATTTTTAAAAAATATTATTCATTTCACGACAAAACATACATCAAATAACTAGTAAAATGTATTTTTTTATTTAAATATACAGAATGTATTGTTTGCGATAGTGCAACCTGTAAATTTTTAATATATATTTTTAACTATTGAAGAGCATCATAACATGTTGAATTTTTATTTTTATTTTTGAGGTTGCACATGTTTCGAAGAACACAACTTTCATATTTGGAAATAAATAAAAAATGATGTTGCGCTACTTATAGATATTAGATAGTATTGTTCTCAGTCACGTAATTTAATGTCTATTTGTTTTTATGTTTTAAAAATATTTTTGATAAAATTTAAAATTTTTTTATTTTTTTATTAATTTAAAATTAATATGTTTTTAGTGTTTTCAAATCATTTTGATGTGCTAATGTCAAAAATGATTTTTAAAAAATAAAAAAACATTATTGACATATATTTTAACATGAAAAATTATTTGAAAAGTAACTGCAGCCACACTACCAAACACATTAATGTGCTATACTGTTTTCAATAGCACAGCCAAATCGCTGTGTTATTTTCTCAAATGTTTTATTTTTTCAAAATTCCAACCTCATTTAACCTTTTTTATTCTCTTTGATCTCTTTGTCCATGTTCATGGTGGGTGCAATGAATGCCTATTATTTCAATTGGTTGTTATTATTTTTTTCCTCGTGGACAGACAAACGTAGTGAATGCACGCATGGTGCGATATATATGGTTTGAATTTAGTACAAGTACATACTTTATTTATGCTTCTATTAAATGCACATCTTTTCTTTTTAATTTATGAATATCACATGAACAGAAAAATAAATGCCTCACATTCTGATGATAGCTTTAAAAGTTTTTAATGACTGCTGGGACTGCGCGATGATTGGAGTTTAAAATGTTTTTTATTTAAAAATATATTAAAATAATAATTTTTTTATTATTTTTTAAAAATTATTTTTCATACTAACACATTAAAACGATTTGAAATTATAAAAAAATTAATTTTTAATAAAAAATTTAAATTTTAAAAAAAATACAATTTACACAGAAATTTTTTTGACTGAATTAGATCTGGGATTCTCCTCTTCCAGGAACGATCGAGGACGCTTCTTCTAGCGGATACCATGGTCGGACTCTTTATTAATTAGCAGTATGTAGTTCTTTGTTATTTTTATTCCACTGTACCATAAAAAGTATACAATTATCATCTTCTCTTTTCTTCAACA
>Ga0325403_1004588_pt1 | contig 12867 bp, 7 predicted proteins | sample PopdelMetagenome_19_FD_205665 | JGI IMG/M metagenome (GOLD analysis project Ga0325403, IMG submission 205665) | Populus deltoides microbial communities from Bellville, Georgia, United States - Xylem-PdKOR-R4 | ecosystem: Host-associated > Plants > Phyllosphere > Stem > Wood/Secondary xylem...
GTTTTATCACCTAGGATGGAATTTCATGTTAATTTTGAACTTGATAAAAAAAATATGTTATATTGTAAATATCATAAATTTCTTTTTAATTCAGATACTCAAACATGTTGTTTACTGTGCGGATAATACGGGTAAAGATAAGCTTCAATTTAATTTCTAATGTGAAAAAATTATAATTATGTATGTTATGGATAAGTTTTCATGTACTATTATTTTTTTAATTGAGAAACAAAAAGATAATGTGCTTATTGTATATTCAAAGTGATGTGGTCATGTTGCTAAAATACCTCATCATTGTTCATTTTAGTTTTTAGGTTAGCCTTAAACCTAACCAAAGTATGTATTCTAAAAAATCTATCTTTCACAAAGTTTAGTCATTTTCAAAATTGTTTCTATTCAAATTTCATTCTAACCAAAACCTACATCACATTTCCATCTTGTGTTTGACTTATTCTTGATCATATATTGCATTATCATAGCTAAATTACATCTTGTTTTGATTTTAATCTTGAAATAACAAAGACAGCAAGTGTTACTCACTTTGGTTTTCAACTGAAACTAAAACATGTATGCTGATAATTGAGGTAAAAAGTAAAAAGCAATAAAATCAAAATAAAGTTACCTACTTACATTTTTTATATATACACAAGTCTTACCAACCGATGTCTATAAACACCGATTCAAGAAAACATACTAAAACTAAAATTCCACTGTGATTGTTAAGCATAGCAACATAACATAGGTCAAAATAGATTCACAAAGGTCATTGTCCAAATCAAGTACAAAAAGGGACATTTATACCACTGACTCATAAAACTCGCAAACAATATGCAACAAGCACCCTATAGTGAGAAATATTTTCATCAGGGTAGTGTTGAGCTTGGTAGCACATTTTGATATGCATTTAGAGCAGATATATGTTAAGATAGCTTTTCTCCATGGTGATTTGAAGGAGTTTATTTACATGGTACAGCCAGAAGAGTTTAGTCAACTTGGATAAGAACACCTAGTTTGTAAATTAAGGAAATCACTTTACATACTAAAATAGTCTCTAAGGCAATGATATATGCGATCTGACTCCTATATGATCAGGATAATATGCTTATTATTGCAAATAGTATGGGTGAGGTTAATAAGATGAAAACTTTATTGAGTAAAGAATTTGACATAAAGAATTTTTAAGAAGATTCCTAGGATAGAGATTTATAAAAATAGAACTATCAGGAGATTATATGGTTATCTCAATATAGTTATGTTAAGAAAGTGTTTGATAATATAAAACTAGTAAGTACACCTTTAGTAAATCATTTTAGATTATCTATTACACAATGCCTGAAAACATATAATAAGGTAAAAGACATGTCAAAGGTCTCTTATGCACAATGGGGTGTTTAATGTATGCTATGGTTTATACAAGACTAGATTTAGCACACATAATTAATGTGGTGAGCAAGTTTCTGTCAAATTCAGGACGACAACATTAGGATGCAATCAAATGGATCTTCAAATACTTAGAGGCACTACAAACTATGGTATCATGTTTAGTAGACAACAAGGTAATCCTTCAATCATGGGATATGTAGATGTAGACTATACAGGGGACTTGGATGACATGAAGTCTACTATAGGTTATGTATTTACTCTGGTAAGGGACCAATTTGTTGGAAGTCTATTATTTAGTCTCTAGTTGTATTATTTACTACTAAGTCAGAATATATGGATTTACTCTGGTAAGGGGCCTATTTGTGGCTTATTGGTTTGGTTAAAGAGTTGGGTATTTAGTAAGGTAGAATTCAATTGCATTGTGATAGTCAGAGTGTCATATACTTGGCAAAGAACCAAGCACATAGATGTGAGATTTCATAGGATCATGGAATTGGTTTCTTTTGGTGAACTGTCGCTTGAAAAAGTTCATACTTCTAAAACTACAGCATACATATTGTCAAAGCTTGTAACCATAGACAAGTTCAAGCATTACCTGAACTTAATTAATATCTTTATATGCAAGATGAGAGATGTACCAACCTATTATCCTTAAGTGGAGTTTTCAATACTTTTCTTCAAGGGGGAGGATATTTACTAAGGTGAAAATTGTTGTAGTTTTGGCTCATAGGCAAATACCAAAGTGAAGCAGAGTGAGGTGAAACAATTCATTGGAAAACTATGTTTTTTTATATGGTTTAAGATTTACTATAAATACATACCATGTAATCCTATTTTGACATGGTTAAAAATAAAAGATCCTCGCTCTTGTGGATATAGGTATTTTGTAAACTACGTTAAATCTTGTATTCTTTCTAATCTGACCTCTTTTATAACAATATTCATCAAAATATTCTGCAGGTTTTTCACAATATTTTTTATATCCTTAGTTAGTCCAATATTTGCAGCAATAAAAGGTTTATATGAGTTTCTATTAGGAGGGAAAAAAAAATTAATGGACTAGCTACAATAACTAGATTCTTAAAGCAATATTTTATAGCAGGGGAAAGAACACACACTTATTAATGGAAGATTGACAGTGTATATATATTATATATATCAATTATTGTCGACAAATATATCAAGAACAACCAGGCAGACGCAAATAAAAAAAGAAAAAAAATGTAATCACTTATTCTCCTCTAGATTCCAACTTATGGCGAGTCACTATCATCCCAAGTGAAAATGCTATAACGGCAGTAAGCAAAATCCCCATGTTTTTCTTTATCATCTCCAAGGCCTTCTCTAATGGTATAGCCTCATCCTCCCGTCGCCAATATTTCTTTGAAAAAAGTCTGTAACTATCCATGCTTCCCTTCTCTTCTAACCTTCTGTGATTTTCATCACTGGTAGCGGTAGCGGTAGCAGTAGCGGTGTTTTGATATTCAGGCTCTATGGACGTTTCTTCTTGCTTTGGAACAGTTACATACAGAATCTCACCATCAAATTTTCCAGTGATCTTATCTGTATCTGAGTTCTCTGGAAGCTTAAATTTTTGCTCGAAATATATTACTTTTCTATTCTTGTTCACAAGCCTCTCTCCGCTCACCACTATCTGCCCAGAGTTATCAACTTGAAGCTTCATTTCTTCCCTTTTAAAATCTATAAATACAAATTGCAAAAACAATTATGATCAGTTAAGACTCACTAACGTATAAGTAGAGATTTTGAAAAATGTTTCAAGTGTTCATAGTTTAAATCTATACTAATAAATATATTTAACCTAATTAACATGGGTCTTCATTCATCAAAGGATAGCCCGTATAGTGTTGCAACCACTAAATATTTACAATCAGCACAAAAAGTAAAATATTTACATTCAGAAGTAATTCAAATGACATATTTAATATTTTCTTGGAGTCATGAGTGATTCTGAAGTATTATTATAATCAAGCCATGCAACAGGAAATTAGCAGAAATTAATTAAGTCTTAGTTTTAAAAAAGAAGCAGAGATTAAATTGATTGATAGCTAGAATTAGCTAATAACATGATCATCATAAAATGAATGAATAATTTTCATTATTATAAATGTTAGCGTAGAGATACCAGGAAGATCAACAAGAAGATAATGGCCATTGGAGTCCTCCGTCCAAGCCGAAGAAGGCACACACTCTTCAACAACGTGGCTACGCGACCGTGTCCGGACTACAATCCCTCCTGATCTCATTCCTCTATTATTTGCCATTGATTGAGATGATCAGGTAAGAAGACACCAAATTAAATTATTCAACTTAATTTAATTATAAAGAGATGCAAGTAGGGCTAGCTAGCTTGCTTGATGATTTATAAACCTAGGGTTATATATATAATAAACTTGTTATCTTCTCTATATATACTCATACAGCTTTTCTTGAAGGATTGTTCATATGTTATTCCAAACTTTTCATATTAGAGGGTTCAAGTTCAGGCGGCGCTCAATCTATGTATTTACTTGGTTATAAGTAAGATGGAAAAGGACTATTATTTGCTTTCCTTGCGTCAAACACCACCCTTTTCTTTCCCGAGGAATACTTGGGCATTCATTTAGCATTGCCTGTTATAACATGCATCTAATTTTGACCATAGATATGAATCAGTTGTAGAATTCCATCTTAATTTTTAATTCGATACATTTATGTAGTTTTTTTTTTCCTTTGCTTGAAGTTGAAGAATCGAGCTTGCTTAATCTCTCTTTCTGTCTCTCTGTTTTTAACTATAACTTTTCTTTGCTTTTTAAAAAAGTAATATGAGTAACGTTTGTTCACGACGCTAAATACCCAAGTGTTAATTTATTTGTTTTTGTTTTTGTTTTTCTCCAATTAGAGGTTCAATGGCATGGCACCATAACATGGATGATCCTTTCCTATTTTTTTTTTTAATTCTTCACTCATTTCTCTCAGAGTTTATACCTATATTCATTCATGGAAATCCTAAATGTAAACCACTAAAATCGTCCCTTGGATATCCAAAAATTTTCATGTCATCACACTATTTAGTTTTTTAAAATTCTTTATATTTCATCTAGGATTTTCTCGGTATATACTGACAAAAACATATTGTTGGTATATACCGATGGTTTTAGCGAGGAAAAAAATTCAATCGGTAAATATCTCAGCAAAATATCGACAGAAAAAGGTCTGTCGGTAATTCTGTTGGTATTCGTTGAATTTCTGGTGGTGGATGATTAAAAAAAACCATTATTTGGTGATAATATTTTAAAATCTAAAATGGTTAGGAATAAAGTTTTTATGGTTCGATAATAGGTTAATTACTTAGTTCTTAAAATTTGATCCATTTTTCTTAGCTAAGATGATTGCGCTTAATATTGGGAACCAAGTACCTACAACATGTCCTCTTTAGTGGATTTGAAGACTCTTAAATGCTTAAACAAGCATCTTTGTTGAGAAAATGTAATAATATTTTGCAGAGAGAAAGGCTCTACAAATAATATGTAGAGGAAGAAGAAATTATAAACCCTCTATTTGGGTGATTCAATGGGTCTTTATACCCCAGGAATCTTGTCTTTATGCTAGAGTGGAGATGCTGAAGATTAATTATTCCAACTTTATAAATTAATCTTGTTAGTAGTGAGTTGTATTTCATTCAACCTACCCAAGATTTCATAGCCAAACACATGTGCCCCACTAAAATTGGCTAGCTCATCTTATCACTTCTATGCATTAATGAGATGGAGATATGGTAGGGCATGAGAGATTTTTATACACCTAAAGATGTAGGGGAGTAGGATTTGAGCTAAGAATGACTTGGGTTAGTGAAAAAATCTCAAGGGCTTGCATGCGGTTCTGAAAAATCAAGCTTGGAGGGTTGGACTGATCAGGTTGTGTGGTTGAGCCCAAGAGGCACCCAAACAAGCCTAGGCATGCTGTCTCAGCACCATATGGCCCCAACTGTGTGACCAAGGTCTAACTGCCTGGGCTCAGGCATAACACCTAACGTTAGGCTCCAACGTAATGCCCGAACCTATAGGCGGTTAGGCTTAGGTGTGATGCTTGGGCTTTCAGGGTTTTATAGTACTGTTAAATTTGGTAATACGTCAAAAATTTAGGATAATATATGTTAATACGCTAAATCAAAGAGAGGAAACAAAACCTAGTATGGCTTGCCTTGAAGTCTTTTGCGTGTGGCTTAGATTTCTTCAGCTCTTCTTTGCAACTAAAATGGCTTAACTTTGCAACTGGTATGGTTTAGATATTCCAATAGATGGTCATTTTCATTAGCTCATCCTCCCTATCAAATAGATCTCTTCATCTTTTAAAATCAAAGTTGACAAAGGTGTCTTAATTGTCTCTCGACTTATTCACAAATTTATTATTCAATAGGTCAATGTTATCAAGACTAATGGGATATAAAGCATCTCTTGTTTTGCTCAAATTTCTACAAAGTTCAAATATGAAAGAAAAACATGTCAGATATGCTTCTCTTTCTGTATATCTTGAATACGGAATTTTCTTCATATATGGTTATGATCATGAAAGGAGTAATATATATCTCTATGCTACAATATTTTTTTTAGACTTGTTTATACTATATGGTTAGCAAATTCTTGCACATCCGTATGAATGACTCGAGAATCATCGAGAAATAAAAAGGAAAGGCATGAAGAAAAAAGCACCAATGCAAAATGCAACAAAAATCTATGCATACTAGGACTGAAAAGTTGAAGTTTAAAGTGTCTGAAACTACACTTGCAATAGGTTATTAACAAAATTTTCTAAGAATAAAATAAAAAAGAATACTTTATTGAACTAGAAATTTTCATATATTCCTTTTGTATGGAATCAAAAACATCTAGTAATTAATGAAAATGTCAGTCAACGTTATAGTAAAGGTAAAATTCAAAGAAAATAAACAATAATGACATTAATTCTTAGACTACATCAAAAAAAAGCTCCTGGTTAAATGGTTTTACAAAATTTTCATTTTAAAACAATTCAAAATCATAAACCAATAAATATAATTCCCCTACTGTCTACTCAAAAGTTGAATCAAAACCTAAAAATTTACAATTCTCAATTTTCAAACACAACCCACCACTATTAGGTCTACACCCAAACCAAATCAAACCAAAATTTACTTTTCTCATTCTTTTGTAATTTTTTCACAGATTAGAAAAACAATATCAATTATGTTACTTAAATTATTATAGTGAGGTACATAATAGATATCTAAAAAGTGTTTTAACAATCAAATATTTAGAACTAAGTTAGTGTATATAGGTTTGATTATTTATACAGTTTAATCAAATTTCAATGAGTTAATTATTAACTAGTCATTATGGCTTATCAATTTGTTCCAAAAAAGAAAAAGAAGCAAGTGAGCTAGTAGCTCAACTAACAATAGTCAAGTGGTAAGGAGTCAACTAGGGGGAAAGAACATTCTTGATTTGAATTCTACCAATTGCATTTCTCAACCCACATCTAAGTGTGTGATCATTAGGGACCTCGAGTTGGTGGGCTCTCCCCTGTTATTTTGCTCTTGGGAGTGACTACCTATCTATGGATTGCGTTCAAGAATGTGTCCATGATATGAACAAAAAAATTATTCCATAAAATACAATTATTTTCTACTCAAATTTTCTCACCCACTCATAAAATAAATTAGTTTGCCTAGTTATTTCTCAATTTAGTTTTAGCTAATAATTAATTAACCTTAGACATCTTGACCAAAGGATTTGTTATTTTGGATAACAAAATCAACTAACTATAGCTCAACATCTCATTTTGTTGTTTTTTCAAGGGAAATCGTAAAATTCATACAACATAAGAATTTAAGAAATTCCAAGGTGATGACATCTTTTATCGAATTCATCCCAAGACAAAAAAAGAAAAATGAAAAAGGGTAGAAAAGAAAAAAAAAAAGCAAACCAAATGAGAAGATAGTAATTGAAATTGAAATTAAAGATAAAGATGATAATATTACTCTTGACAAATAAAAGAAATGACAAGATCTCAAAATTAATAATAAAAAAATATATGCATATTAAACCATAAGGTTAATTGTGGTTGTGGGAAAATTTGTGAGAAAGGGAAGATGGTTTAAGGGTGATTCCAAAAAAGGGTGGTTATAAAAGGTAAGAAATTAGATATTAGGGTTTCAAAGAAAGGGACCCTTTTATACTTGGGTTTTTAGGTTGATCTGGGGGTTCAGATTGGGCTGGCTTGGTTTGGTTTGAATGGTTTCAAAGGTTTTAAACCTAGAACAGAATGGGCAGAATGAAAACGAAATATATTTGCTGGAATTTTCCCAAGAAATTTAAAATGACTCGAGATTAAAAGTGAAATGAAATTTGTTCCTCTTTGTTATATTTTTAAAGTACTACAAGGTATACCAGTCATTCCAGCCATAACAGAATGAAATTGACAACCTTGGTTACACCACAAGCTCTAATTCAAAATCTAATTACTAAATATTTTTATTCAAAACTTCCTATTAAAGCTCTCATATGTTACTTATACATTAAGAAACAAATCCTAAACAAATATGAAAGACAATAATAATAAAATAGTTCTAACCCAAATAAGAAAATGAATCCTAATTCAACTAGAAAAATAAAGTAAATGCAAAATAGTAATTTCTAAACCTTATTTGAAGGTCTTCTTGATCTTTGATTACGATAAAATTTTAATCCTATAAGAAAAATAGAGCTTTTAAAAACTTCTAACAAAGTTTTAGACAGATTCAATAGTCAGATCAAAAGTTATTTCATTAATATAATATTGCATGTTAAGATGCATCAGTTTTCCTTGTTTGGAAAGAACATATCCCTAAGTTTTGGTCATCCATCTGCCCAACATTGTCATTATTGTCGACCATGAAAATCAATGTTAGCCCCCTTAAGTTCTATTGACCTCTAGTGTGCAGGAACTTTACAGTTAACTAACTTAGGTCAAGTATGCCAATAATCAATTCCTAAAACACAAGTTGTGAATGGCTTATTCTGCATCATACCTCATCATATTGCCTTGGCCTATCTAACAGTAAATGATATGCATTTATAAAAACCATATCACACTAAATACTATCAAATATCTTTTGACTATAGTAAATAAAAATAAAGCAGTGTTTGTCAATGATTTTCTTACCATCTTGACTCAGCTAGTTAAATCTGTAGGACTTGGAGTTTTTTTTTTTTTTTTTATCTAAACTACAACTTCTCTAGTGCCTCAGTCAATACCATATGTTCATAGTTACGTATCACTATCAATTATCATATTACATACCTTGTACTTAATGATACAAGTTGAATAAAAAAGAGCGTAGACAATCCTTGTCTAAATCACTTTTAGAAGCAAGTAAACTTTTTTGAATGACTAAAGTAGCATTGCTATCACCTTACAATACCTCCTCATTACTATCTAAATCATCATAAATAGGATCACACACCTTCTCATCAGGTTCTTCTACTAATATATTTTTACATAAATGACTTTTTAGCTTATGGCACTCAGAAAATTGATGCCTTAACTCATCATATTCGAAACATCAAAATTTAAAACTAGATCCAAAACTCAAACCCTGACATATAGTTTGATTATCTATTGATTAAGGCTAAACAAATGATTTTTGTTCGCTAGTATGCACCTCTCTATTATTTACCCTAACAACATGTTGTTTATCTATAGTCAAAGCCCTCTGATAAGCTTTTAAATTTGTCCATAAATATTGCAAGCATAATATGTCTTGGATAAACTATCATGATTCATTTAGGTGTCTAAAAACCAATTGCTCTTTCATTTTGAGCAGATCCTTGCTAGCCACTAGTTAGTAAAAATCATCTATGTATTCCTCAACAGTTTTCCCATCTTAACTTGATGTATGGAGTTATTAGTATAAAGTTTGAGTGTACTTGAATGGAAGAAAGTGTTTATTAACCTTCTACTTCATCTTCTTCTAATTATTAATCTTATGTTTTTCTTATTTTTCCTGAGATTGCTTTAATTTATCCTACCAAGGAAAAGCTCGCTCTTTCAATCTAATCTCGCTCTTTCAATCTAATCATGATAAACTTCACTTTTATCTTCTCTAGATTATATTTTACCAAAAAACTATTTCAACCTCATTCATTCAATTAATGAATTTTTATGCTTGCAAAGTTCTTGTTAAATCATAAATCTTTAATCAAAATTCTAAATTTCCATGATAATCCTTCAAATCAAAAGGTCATCTCCTCTTATCATTCCTCTAGAACGAGTTCTCGATACTAGCCAATGATCCATGGCCGCTCTCCTCCTGTTTTTTTTGGATCTGCTCTACCAATTATCGAATTAACTCTATGAATTGTGTCTATATATCCTTTATTACTAGCTCCTAAATATTTTTCTCCCAAGAAGGAACCTCCCCATCCCCTCTTGCCCAAATATGTTCTCCCTTGCAACTTCTTTCAACCATGGTTCTTTAGTAACACACAACAAGCAAATAATCAAGTATCGTTGGGCTCGGATTTCAAATACAGATAGAAACAACAAAAGAAAGATAGCAAAAACAACCAACACAAAATTGTGTTGAATAAGGCCACACCATAAACCCTAACTTAATATTTTATTACTAAATGTTTTACCACAAATATTCTAATCAAAACTTCCTATTAGAGCTTTTATAGGTTCCTTATATACTAGAAAAAAGTATTAAACAAAGGTAGAAAAATAATAAAAGAGTCTTAAACTAAAACAATATAGTAAATCCTTAAAAATAATTTATGGACCTAATTATTTGAAGATCTTTTCAAACTCCGATTACTATGAAACTTTAACCCTATTAAAAATAGAGCTTCTAAATTTTTTTTGAAAACTTTTAGCCCCATTAAACGGTTGAATAAAAAATTATTTTTGTTCATATAAGATTATGCATTAAAGAAAATCTCCTACATCACATAAAACTCACCAAGTTTGGATTCAATCTCCTTTCCAGCTTCATTTTGATGCTATTAGTTGTGAAAATCTTGCAACTTGGTGGGGGAATCTCTCTCAACGTTTTTGTGAGAATATGGTAACAGTGAGTGCAAAAAAGAACTACCTTGTTTTATTTTATGGCAACTGTGGAATGACGTGGTTTTCCAATATAAAACATGGTTAGTGGATGCAATTGTCAAAATCTAGTTTTGTTTCGATACTATTGATGGGTCATAGTTTTCTAAAAACCTCCCACATTTAAAGACTATCACACGAAAGCCTGAACCCAAAATTAGATTATGATTTCTTCACACCCAATCTTGTATTGGGCCGGAGTACGCTCTCGCCCAACTCTAAATTGGGCCAAGACGCCTTTACGCCTAACTCTAAGTTTGGTCAGGACGAGTCCACGCCCAACTTTTAAGGCATATCCACGCCCAATCCTTTTTTAGTTCAGCGTACAGTGGAACCCAATTTCTATTGGGTTTGGCGTACAGCTGACCCCAACTCCTATTGGGTTCAGCTTATAACTGAAAAGTGACCTTACTCTAATCCTCCCCTGCTCTGGGTCGGGGCTAGTAACTATGATACCCATCACATCCCATTAATTATCAACAAGCTGCCCATGCTTATATTAATTAGATGTGATGGCATCAACAATAGAATAATATTATTCTACTATTACAAGATTACATCTCTACCCCTCATATATCATATGAAACCAATCAAAACAGGTAATATAAAAGAAAGCTTAAGTACACAGAAAAGGGGTTCGAAAACCTTATGTTCTTAGACAAACACATTCATTCTCTTCTTCCTATACATCTACATCTTCTTCTCCATCTTCTTCTCTATCTTCATAAAAGCTCATTAATACCTTCATTAATGTCTTTTTATCATACAAAATACCTCATACTGACTTGATCTTTGGAAGATCCCCCAACAATACCACCCAGTGGTCTTTAAGGGACTTTGTGCAGATATTCATTCAAGAAAAGATTTACAACCCCTGAAGATATACATTCACGAGGAGGCCGTTATAGTCTAAAAGTGAATGTCATAGAACATACTACGAATAATCTGCAAGGATCTTTAGGAGTATTCCTTCTAGGATATTCCCCGTGATATTTGTAATTAATCACTATTCAACTATAAACTGCAGAATGGTAGGGTTTCTGTGATGTAGGATCAATCTAGTTGGAAATTAAGCAACCTGATGACGGTGATATTGAATTGAATTGTGATAGCGTTTTCAAACAACATATACTCTCTCAGAGGTAAGATTAGGGTAGTTTGAAGGAACTGTCTTTGTGGAATTGTTTGTGCTAGAGTTTTTTGCTGCTCCAACGGTTTGGAACCCCAAACATATGAAGCTCTACCCTGCAGGAGGCTGTTCGACTTGGGTTATAGGAAGGTTTTCCAAAATTTATAATTGAAAGGGACGCCAAAGCTTTGTTTGATACTGTGGCTTTTAAAGAATTCTATGATAGTGAGATTCATTTAATTTTGCTTGATAGTGTATGCTTGGCTAGGAACTCTGAGGGTTGCATTTTTCGTTTAGTCACGTGTAAATATAATTGGGTTCTGTATGAAATGACAATTGCAGCATTAAGAGAGCAAATTTGTTCTGAAAATCGGGATGTACTCTTAGGAAGACTCCAACAATTATTTTTGTGAGTTTACTTTGATCAATGATATTTCTATATTAGACAAAATAAAATGCCCTTTAAAACGTAATTTGTCTTGAATATACGGAAAGAAAGAAGAGAAGTTGACCGTTATGGTGTAGTTAGTGGCTCCCCTCCCCTCCCCTCCCCTCCCCTCCCTCTCTGAGTCTAATTTTACTATCTTCTTCATTTGGGTATCTGGCTCCGATATCCACTCACTAGACCTTAGATTTTCTACCCTTTACCGCACAATACAAACAATGGAGAACCAATAAGTTTAAAATCACTAAAAATGGAAAGGGCCGAGCAGAATACCTTAGCTTCTCCCTTGTAAATATTAATCGTTTCAGCTTCAATCCTAATCCTAAACTTGTGAATAATCGACAGCAATAGATCAGAGACGAAAAAAGAGGTGGCAAAATAGCAAAATAAAAGAAGCATAGAGAGGGTTGAGAGAGATAGATTGAAGGAGAGAAGAAATTAGCTGAGAAAGCTATGGGAGCTGTTAAAAATTACATGTTGTTAGTTCTCTTTGCATTAGCCATGCAAACTTCAACTCTAAAGGCCGGCATTGCCAATTTCGACGAGTACTGGAAAAAGCGAGCTGAAGAGGCCAAGGAGGCTTCCCGCGAGGCCTACGAACCAAATCCGGAGAAAGTCACTAAACATTTCAACGATGAAGTGCACAAGTAAGTTTATGTCAAACATTAATAATTGTGAAAACAACCTCTCTTTGTGAAAATGTTGATTGTATTGTAAGTGTAAATATTGTACATGTTCTTTATTTAGGTCATTGGAAGGTGGCAATAGCACAAGAAGGAATCTAGGA